>Ga0228631_1000245_pt1 | contig 33452 bp, 33 predicted proteins | sample 39DmetaG_FD_183049 | JGI IMG/M metagenome (GOLD analysis project Ga0228631, IMG submission 183049) | Seawater microbial communities from Monterey Bay, California, United States - 39D | ecosystem: Environmental > Aquatic > Marine > Coastal | place: USA: California | collected 2016-09-28
TTGTGATTCATGATATTATCAATTTAAGTTAATGTTAAAATTTATAATTATTTATGAGAATAAAATTTAATAAATTAAATTTTATTCTCATTTTAACTTAAATTGACACAGTTAAAAAAACGCTCCCAATGTTTGATTTGGTTCTTAAGCAGTCTGTTCTATAATCTGCTTTTTTAAAACGCTCAAAAAGTCCACAGCATCTAAAAAGTAATTAGGATAAGCTTTGTTTAAGGTGGTATCGGCCATATTTCTTTCCATTTTATTTTTTTGCATCTATTTAATTTACAAGAATCAATAACTCTTAGGTTAATAACTTCATTTCTTTGCATAAGTATAGGATTATATCCAAAGCTATCAAATATAATTAAAAGAAAATATTTTCCATATTATTGGCATATCACCTTAGTAGCTGCTTTACCATTATCGATATCATATCTTACCTTAATAAATAATTCTCATGATATGTGGTTATGGTGGATGATATTTATGCCAATAATTTTAGCAATTTTTATTCCAGGATGGTTTATGTATATTATGGATCTGACCATTGGTATGTTGTTAGCCTTTCTAATATATAAAATATTTTATGGAAATATAATATTAAGATCCGATATTAGCTATTTGCAATTTACGTTAGTTTTTAGCTTTTCTGTTATTACCGCGATTATTTTTGTACATTATAATAGAAAAACTTGGCTAACGCGTCAACATAGAAAATTGACTTTGCTTGCAGCATCAATTGCTAATGAAATGCAAAATCCTATAAATTCTATTAATTTAATATCAGATAATTTACAACCAAATGAAAATAATATTAGATATAGCCAAAATTCAATAAAAAACATAACTATCCTAGCTGATAATATAATTGAAATGTCCCTGAATAAAGTGATGGGAAAAAATATTAATAAAGATGATTTTACTTATTTTAAAGCTCAAGAATCAGTGATTGAGGCCCTGACTATTTATGGCTATCAAAATGAAAAGGAAAAAAATAAACTAAAAATTGATTTTGGAAATAAAAATTTTATAAGTGCAAAAAATATGGAGAATGAAATATTTCAAATTTCTGATAATCAAAATTTCATTTTCAAAGGAATTGACAATGCTTTTAAATATATTTTATTTAATTTAATCAGAAATTCTTTTATTTATTCTAAAAATGTTTCAGACTTAGAAATTATTATATCTTTTGAAAAAGATGTAGAAATAGAAAAAAACCTTATAAATAAATTTAACTTAAATTCAGACATAAAAAGATATAATGTTATATCAGTAACTGATAATGGTAATGGGATTAGTAAAAATGATATCGCAAGAATTTTTGATTCTTACCAGGATTCTATAAATACTGATAGAATGGGTCTGGGTCTTAATTTCTGCAAAAGGACAATGGAAGATTTTGGTGGTACTATAATTTGTAAAAGTGAGTTTGGTAAATGGACTAAATTTAGTCTATTATTTCCTATATTAACTGATGCAGAAAATATAAAAGCTGCTAAGATAATATCAAAAATAGAGGATGAGAAAAAGAAGAAAATAGAAATCATCGAAGGAATATCAAAAATAGAAAAATCACTAAAAAAGAAAAATAGTAAAAATATTTTATTAGTTGATGATTCAAGGTTAAATATTGAAATTATTGCTAAAGAATTAAGAGGAAAATGTCCGGATTTTGATGTTACAATCATGAATGACCCCATCAAAGCCTTTAATTTGATTAAATTTAAACATCAAAATGATGATCAATTTGACCTAATTCTAACAGATATTGATATGCCAGCAATGGATGGTAAGGAATTGGTTAAAAAAATTCGAGAAGATCTTGATCTATCAAAAGATATATTGCCTATTTTAGCATATACCTCAATTGAAGATATAGATTCGATTAATAAAATGAAGGAATTAGGAGTAAATGCCTACTATACCAAACCAAAAGACTTACATTTTATAACTAGAAATATATCTAAATGGATGTTAGGTGATTATGTGCCAAATAAAAATGTTAAATATCAAGATATTATCATAAATAGTAAAACTCTTAAAAATTTAAATGTAATTATTGCAGATGATCAATCTTTTAATCTGTCATTAATTTCTAAAAAATTCTTTGATGTAGGGGCTAATATAAATCAATGCAAAGATGGGGAGGGAATTGTCGAATTAATAAAAGAAAATCCTAAAAAATATCATTTAATTATTACTGATATTCATATGAATAAAATAAATGGTATTGAAGCAGTTAAGGAAATTAGAAAAATACAGAACGAATATAATGAGACACATAATACCAATTATAAAATTCCAATCATTGCCATGTCTAGCGATAGTGATAAATCTATAGTTATAAAAGCTTTAAATAATGGAATTGATGATTATATAACAAAAGAAAGAAATCCAAATGATTTGATTAAATTATCAAAATTTTGGGTAGATTACAGGTTGGATATAAATAAAAACCCAACCATTGAAAAATGTCAAACAATATTAAAATATGATTTTACATCTTTATTTTCTAGTGAAGAAGAAGCTTCCCAGATCGTTGATATTTTTGAATTAGAGAGTAAAGAAATAATTTCGGAAATAAAAAAATATAAACATGATATAGAAAATTTATGGAAACCAATCCATAAATTGAAGGGAACTTCGGGATCAATAGGCGCAATAAAATTATTTGAATATTTGTCAGAGATACATAATTTAATTAAAAATGTTAAAAAGATTGAAGATGAATATTTTGATCAAAAAATTGAAAGAATATTCAAAGATTCTATAAAGGAAATGAAAAAAGAAATTATTGATAAGTTTTGATAATACTAAATATCATTTTAGTGGAAATAATTAAAAATTTTTATCGCAACCTTATCGCCTAATTTTTTTACTCTTTTTAAATCCTCCAATGAAGCTTGCTTAATAGATTGCAAATCTCCAAAATGATTCAACAGTAATTTTTTACGAGCAGAGCCAATATCTGCAATATCATCTAGTTCTGACCTAAATAATGATTTCTTTCTTTTAGCAATATGAGTACCAATTGCAAATCTGTGAGCTTCATCACGCAAATTTTGTAAATAAAAACTAAGTGAGGAATTTTTTGGTAAATTAAAATGTCGATAATTACCATTATCAATAATATGAAAATCTTCTAATCCCGCATTTCTTCCCTTACCTTTAGACATGCATAAAAAAGGAATTTTAATATTTTTTTCCTCAAAAATCTCCTTTATAGCTGATAATTGACCCTTACCACCATCAATAATTATCAAATTTGGCAAATTTTCTGGCTTTTGCTGATCAAAATTCCTAAATCTTCTGTTAAAAACCTGTTTTAAGAAATTAGTATCATCTTTTTTTGACAACTCTTCTAATTTAATATTAAATTTACGATAATTATTTTTTACAAAACCACTTTCTGAAGCAAAAACCATAGCACCGACAATATTAGTACCAGAAATATGACTATTATCATAAATTTCAATTTTATTTGGAATATGATTTATTTTCAAAAGCTCTTTTAATTGTAGTAATAAATTTTTGATCTTACTATGATTGGCTATTTTTTTATCAATCTCATCTTGTAAAAATATTAGACTATCTTTAATTAATTGTAATTTTTTACCTTTCTTAGGGTACGAAATATTAACTCCTCCTGAAATAAAAGATTTTGATTCCCCTTTAAAATCTTTTATTTTAGGGGAAGTTTGTAAATTTATTAATAAATTACTAATATCATCATTATCCTCCAAATCTATATTACTAATAATGTTTTTTGGAATTTCGTGATTTTGATAAAATTGACTGATGAAAGCAAAAATAATATCCAAATCCAAATCATCAGAATTAACATCAAAAAAATAAGTTTTATTACCATAATTATGACCAAAACGATAAAAAGAAATATTAATCGCCGCTAAATCTCCTTTTTTTAAAAATAAAATCATATCCATCTGACTTGTCTCAGCAATATTAATATTTTGTTTAGCTTGGATTAAACTTAATGATTTAATTCTATCTCTAATTTTAGCCGCTTTTTCAAATTCTAATTCTTCACTAAATTTTTGCATTTTTACCGATAATTCCTGTTGCAAATCTGAATTTTTACCTTTTAAAAAATTAATTACAGAATCTATTGATTTTTGATATTCTTCTTTAGAAATTAAACCAACGCATGGCGCGCTACATTTTTTAATCTCATATTCAAGACAAGGTCTCTTGCGAGATTTAAAATCGCTATCTAAGCAAGTTCGAAGTAAAAAGGCTTTTTTTAGAGATTCAATTGATTGGCTAGCGGCATTAATATTAGCAAAAGGACCGAAAAAATATGATTTATTATCTTTTAAACCACGATATTTAGAAATTTTTGGAAAATCTTCATTTTTAGAAATAGAAATATAGGGAAAAGATTTAGAATCTTTTAGTAAAATATTATATTTTGGCTTATATTTTTTGATTAAATTACACTCCAAAAGTAGAGCCTCAATTTCATTATTCGTCAAAATTACCTCTAACCTTTCTGCATTTAAGGTCATTTTGGTAATCCGAGTGGTTAGATTTTTAATATCGAGATAGTTTTTAAGACGATTTCGTAGGTTTTTAGCCTTGCCAATATAAATAATTTCATCCTCCTTACTAAAAAATTGATAAATTCCTGGCTTCTTTGGTGATTTTTTAATTTTTTCTATTAGTGTTTTTTTCACTATCTATTTCTTAAATTTATTGCCAATCTGATATCTTCTATCTCTATCAAAAGACATTTTAGAAATTTTTGGACCAATTACAGCTTGCTGTCTTTTAAATTCGCTATTATAGAACAGCTTTGTCACTTTTTTAACCATATTTTTATCAAAATTTTTAGCAATTATCTGATCTTCTGACATTTGCTCTTCAATAATTAAATATAAAATCTGGTCAAGAACTTTATAATCTGGCAGAGAATCAGAATCTTTTTGATTTTCTTTTAGCTCCGCCGTTGGCTCCTTGCTAATAATATTTTTTGGAATGAGGTTCTTTTTTGGTAATTTAGAAATTCTAGGAATATTTTTATTCCTCCAATTAGATAATTTATAGATCTCAGTTTTATAAAGATCTTTAACTGGATTATAAGCGCCATTCATATCGCCATAAATAGTTGCATAACCAGTTGCCATCTCAGATTTATTACCAGTTGCGAGCAATAAATTACCAAATTTATTAGAAATAGCCATTAATAATATGCCCCTAATTCTAGATTGAATATTTTGTTCAGTAATATCTTCTTTCTTGTCAGTAAAAGCTGGATTTAAAGCTCTCTTCATTTCATTAAAAATATTCTGAATTGCTATTTGCTCAAGATTAATTTCTAAATTATTAGATAAATCATTAGCATCATCGAAGCTAGCATCAGAATTATATTTAGAAGGCAGCGCAATCAATCTAACGTTATGTGGCCCAATGGCATCGCTAGCAATTGTAGCTACAAATGCTGAGTCAATACCACCAGAAAGACCTATTACTACATTTGTAAAGCCATTTTTAGAAATATAATCCCTGAGACCTAAAATTAGGGCGCTATAAATTCTTTCATTTTCTGACATGAAAAATTCAGAATTATTTGCAATCATTTCTAACTGCTCATTAATCTCGATCAAACCAGAATCTTCTTGAAACTCTTTTAATATTGGTAATAACTTATTGTCATTATTAACAGCAAATGACGAACCATCAAATATCAATGAATCACTAGCGCCAACCTGATTGAGATAAATAATATTTTTTTGTAAATTTTTATTAAATTTTTTAAGCTGATCTATCCTTTTGGATAATTTATTTTGTTCAAAAGGAGAAGAATTGATAGAAATAATAAGATCAATTTTTTGGTCTAAAAGTAAAAAAGAATTTTTTAAATCCCAAATATCTTCACAAATTAAAACCGCTATATTGAAACCTCTAAATTTGATATTATGAAGATTATTAGATGAAGAAAAATATCTTTTCTCATCAAAAATACCATAATTTGGTAAAGTCTTTTTATGAAAGAGGTTTTTAATATAACCATCTTCAATTAAAATGGCAGAATTAAACAATAATTTATTATTATATTGATCAGTAATTCTAACTGGAGAACCAATCAACATTGCCACTTTTTTACCTTTACTATAATTTACCAGATCCTTAATTTTTTTTTCTACTTCATCTAAAAAATAATCTTTTAATAAAAGATCTTCGGGAGGATAGCCTGAAATTGCCAATTCTGAAAATATAATTAAATCAGAAGAATCTTGATATTTTGAATAAAAATCAGTGATTTTTTTATAATTTCCATCCAAATCACCTATAGTAAAATTTAATTGAGCTAATCTTATTTTTAACATTTATTAAAATGTCATTATATATGAAAACATAGTGTAAAGAGCATTATGATTTATATTATTCTCTTTTCCATTGATCCGACTAACCTCTACACCCATAGAGTCACTTATTTTATATCCAAGACTATATTCTAAATATTTATCAGAAATTTTATTATATTTCTTAATATCCTTTGTAAAATATGATACTGCAAAATCCCAGCTACTATAATTAAAATTAAGAGAAGCAATTTGATGATTTACATCTTGACCTCTAGTACCGTTCATATTATTAGTTTTTACAAATTCATAAAAAGGTATGATAGAGCTATTATTACCTATTTTGAATAAATATTCAAAATTAATAACATAACCATTTTCTTCAGCTAAATTTTCACTACTAACATCTAATTTTTTATGTGCCAGATGATATGATAAATCTTCTACATAAAGAAAGTTTTTACCAGATAATGCTACAACATAAGATGATAAGCTGCCATTATTTCCTGAAACTTGATAACTTCTTTTATTTCTACCTCTTCTATTAATAGCGCTATTACTTAAATCAGTATTATCATTAAAAAATGGATAAAATGACAATTCACTTTCTTCAAATAAGGCGGTAATTCCAAGGCCAATTTTTTCTCTTAATTGATAATCTCTACCAAAAAATACTGTAAATATAGATGATTTTCTCTTTTTATTCCAAGAATTACCAAAATGAGGATTATATTTTCCAGCAAAAAACACTAAATCTTCATTTTGAAAATTGAGCTTTAACTCTTCTATAAATAAAGATTCATCATCAATTGACATCTGCCTATCGTTAGAAGATATTATGGGATCATATGATTGCCTATTTAGATAATAATTTTTAGCAACTTTGCGTGACTGCCAAAGAGTTTGAACTGACCAATTGCGATTAAGATCGAGAGAAATATCAGATTGAAACTCTAATATTGAATTATATTTTTTAACATTATTATTTTTAACAGATAATCTATCAATACCCAGATCAATAATAATATCACCAGATATTTTAGGATATTTAGCAATAGCCTGACTACTGCTTAAAAAACATAATATTACAAAAAATTTGTAAATAATACTAAAATTCATTTTTAATATGATTCTTAAGATAAACTTTGTCACAACTCTTTTTCTAAAAAATATTTAAATTAATCACCATGTGACTTTATTGGCAAAATAATTGTTACTTCAGTACCCTTACCTTCAACACTTTGGATTAATACTTCACCATCATGTAATTTAATGAAATATTTTGTCAAATATAACCCTATGCCCGTTCCTGATATTTTTAAAGTATTTTTTGCTCGATAAAATTTTTCTCCTATTTTATCTAAATCTGTCTTTGGTATCCCTATGCCATTATCTAGTATTTTGACTAAAATTTTATCTTCTAATATAGCCCCTAAAATCTTAACAGTAGAATTTTCTGGGGAATATTTTACAGCATTACCTATAATATTAGTAAAGCAATGATCTAACATTTTTTGATCAGCAGAATATTCCTTAGGTAGTTTTTTAATATCTAATTCTATCTTAACATTCTTTTTAGTATATATCTCGTTATTCTGTTTTATTATGTCATTAATAATATTTTGAATAGAAACTATACTCATATTAACATCTAGATCACCTTTGCTCATTGCAATTTGAGAAAGATCAAGAGTACTACTGATCAAACTATGAAGCCTTAAAATTGCATTTTTAATTTTAGAAAGATTATCCTCACCATTTTTAAGAGTTAATTTATTATTTATTAATTTTCTACTTAATACTTCTCTGGAACTATCAATAATTTGTAATGGAGTTTTAAATTCATGAGAAGCCATAGCAATAAACTCATTTTGTATCATCCTCATCTTCTTCTCCTCATTTAAGGAATTTTTTAAAGCAATACTCTTCTTAAGTAATTCCCTGTTAGATTCCATAACTTTGTCAAGATATATAGATTTTTGAATCGCAACTGACAATTGATTAGATATGGTGTTTATAATTTCAATCTCTTCATTATTCCATTTTTTAATATTTGTCTGATGAAGAAATAAAGCCATATTTGAATCTTCATTAATCGGAGAGGAAACACAAAATTGTGAAGCAATATGAAATTTACTATAAATATCCTCTATATCATAAAAAAGCCTATCATGAACAATATCTTCAAACATCATATTTTCTGTTTCTTTAGAATGAAAAAATTGTGAGAAAGAGGAGTTGTGAAAATCAAAATATCTTTTAAGTATGTCATCTTTCTTGTCTGCGCTATAATTATCGACCATCGACTTAATTCCATCACCATGAAACTCGCATATTAAATTAATATTATAATTATCAAATTGACATAAAATAGCCCTATCAATTCTAAAGCTGCTACATAAAACTTTTAATGCTCTGTAGGATATTTCACTAATAACCTCGTCTTTAAGCATTAGATCACTAGAAATTCTAAGCAATTTTTCATTCCTTAAAGCTCTTTCTAAATTATGAACTAGATTCTTTTCCCCAAAAGATGTATTTCTATTATATTCTTTAGCACCATTACTATTTGGCAAAAAAACAAAGATGCAATATTTTATACCATCTTTAACTGTTGATTTAAAAGTTATAGAAAAATCTTCGGGACAACTATCAGAATTATCAATCTTCAGAGTAAAATTCAGTTGTGATAATCTAGATATTTTTTTTATAACATTATTATATTCAATAATAGTTTCTAAATTATCATCATCATTATATAATATACTATCAAAACTCTCACCAATAATATTCTTAGGATCATAACCGAAATATTCATTAAATTTCTTGTTAGAAGATATAATTTCAATGAAATAAGGGTTGCTCTCATCAATTTTACATAATAGGCACAATTCTTTATCCTGATCAATCTTCCGAATTAGATCTTTTACCAAAATATCGTGCTGACTATTATCCATCGGTAACTTTTTTCAATTGATATCAAAAATATAGGAATCTCTAAAAACTAAAAACTGAAATTTTTGAACTATTTTTTAGAGGTTTCTATATTTTAGGAACCTCTGAAAAAACTAAAATATGTATTTAGCAAAATTGATCTTTTTGACCCTTTTTAGTTTTTCAGAGGTTCCTTTAATAATATTTTTATATTATAAATAAATCTAAAATTGTAAATCTATTTCTAATTAAATTGGCATTTTTAATAGCCTCTGAATATATTTCTTGATTCAAACCTATGTCCATAGGTAATTGCACTAAATTAAACCGATCTGATATCTTTTTAATTTTATCATAGGGAGTAAAATCTTTTATGAGATTTGATGATAATTTATGAAAATCATTCAGTTTTTTATTAATCTCCAAAGCATGATTATCATTAATAATTTTATTAGAAAATTCTTCCCAAAAATAAATAGCTAAATCTTGATCAAATATTTTTTCAAAATAATTAAAATCAATATCAGAAATCTTTACCTGAAAATTTGATAATTTTAGAAATTTTTCCTGTATTTTAGCAATAGTCAAAGTTGTAACAGCAATTTGTTCACCATGAAGAGAGTTTTCCATAATTTCTGGATATTTAATTTCTAAATAGTGAGCAATTAAATGTTCAGACTGACTTGCTGGATAACTACCGCCAGAAATTGTCATAGAAATACCAGAATTAATCAAAATTTTTGCCAGTAAAATGATAAAATTTTTATCATTAATCTTATCATCATAATTTAATAATTTCTGATATAAATCGCTTATCAAATCAAAAGCTTCTTCATTATAATAACTATCCAATAATAAATTTGACAAAAGCCAGTCAAATTTACATGTTGAAATGCAAATACTATCACCTATTCCAGCTTTAATCATTCTTTTTGGAGAATTTATTAAAAGGTCTAGATCTAAATAGATTGCTGTTGGAAGATGAGCTAAAACTGAATTTTTACGCCCAGAAGTAATAATAGAAGCATTTTTAGAGGCATAACCATTCATGGAGACAGCGCTAGCAAAAATAATATAAGGAATATCCCTGCGATAACTAGAAATTTTACATAAATCATTAATGGTACCAGAACCAAAACCAACAATAGCTCTCTTATCATGAGAATTGGTAATAATTCTTGCAATGGAATCTTCGTCTGGTTTAGGATTTTTTAAAATGAGGATATTAAGATTTAACGGAAGTAAATCTTTGATTTTTGGATAGATATTCTGGTCAGTTACAACCAAAATATCTACCAAATCTAAATTAAATTTTTTAAGAATCTGAGCAAAATTGTTAACCAGATTATAATCAATAATTATTTCACTGATTGCAATTTTGTATTTTTTTAAAAGATCCTGAAACAATTATTAAATTAGAAATTTTTCTTTAAGCCAATAGAGAAAATATTAACTTGAGTTCTATATCTAGCACTAAGATTTTGGTTACCAGTTGCTGCATCAACATTATTAACTTTTACATTTTCATAAAATTGATGTAAATAAGAAGCGTCAAAAGATAAATCATTGCCAAAATCATAATTAATACCAGCATTTAACCAATATACATCACCAAGAGGGACATCGGCAGTTCTATATTGATCATCAGTAGCACCAGTTTCAAAGGCAGTACCAAATCTAATTAATAAATCATCATTATACTGATAATCACCACCTAAACTATACATAAAGCTATCATGCCAATTATAGGTAAGATTCACAATAGCAATATTTGTTCCTGACTCATAAACATCTGCGACTCTCTGTCTTGACCATCTGGTCCAAGTAATATCAGACATTAAGTTAAGTTTATTATTAACAGCATATTTAGCACCAATTATGGCTGATTCTGGTGTTGCCATTTTTAATACACCATCTTGTCTTATATTATCTTCAGGAACTTGCAAAGTACCATTTAACTCATATTGTACTTTAGAATTATAACCAACTCCTAAAGATAATTTTTTAGTTAAATCATAATTTAAACCCAAACTATAACCATAACCCCAATCAGAACTTTTATATTTTACTGTATTTCCAGTTAGATAAGTGAAGGATTTGGTAAATTGCATTTTTTGAGCATTTACACCAAAACCAAGTGATAATTGATCAGTTAATTTATGAGATAAATTAGTTCCTAAATTAACAGTTTTAATTTCAGTATCATTATCCAATCTTGAACCAGTCCAAGCGGTATTATATTCAGTTGCTAGACCAAAAGGTGAATTTGCTAAAAATCCAATAGTTGTTTTGTTGCTAATTGGAGCTGAAAAATAAAAGGAAGGAATAAAAACATTAACACCAGCATCCCCAACTTCACCAGCTGCACTATTCATATTACTATTTACATTTTCATTTTGAGGATCAATATCAACATCTAAATAAGTTAAACCCGCAACAAATTGCTTTTTATCAAATTTTGATAAAATGGCAGGATTATAATACATATTACTAATATCATGAGCACCAGTACTTGATCCAGCATAAGAGGTTGCAATTGCGGCAGTTGATGTAGAATGAGTTGAATAACCTGCAGCTAATGCATTAGATGATATTAAGACCAAAGAAGCCAGAAAAAGCTTTTTATTTTTCATTAAGTAAATATATTTGGGTTATAATCACTAAATGTTTAAGTACTTTATTTTATCAGTCAAGATTTTTTTTAGACTTATCAAAATAAATCAGTAGAAAATGGTAAATTTAATATATTATAGCTTTATTTCAAATCAGAAAACTCCTCCATTCCAAAAATTGTTGTCATATCTTTGTCACCACGACCACAAAGATTAATAATAATAATTTGATCCTTAGACATTTTTGGCGCTTTTTTAAATAAGTATGCCAAAGCATGAGACGGTTCCAATGCTGGAATAATACCTTCCATTCTACTACAAATTTTAAAAGCCTCTAAGGCCTCCTTATCAGTTGACGAAACATAATTAACACGACCTATGGAATGCAAAAAAGCATGTTCTGGTCCAATTCCAGGATAATCTAAGCCAGCAGAAATTGAATGAGCATCTAAAATTTGCCCCTCATCATTTTGTAAAAAATAAGTTAAATTACCATGTAAAACAGCCTTTGAACCAGCAGTAATTGAAGCTGAATGTTCTCCCGTTTCAAGACCTCTACCACCTGCTTCAACACCAATAATTTCTACATCTTTATCGTCAATAAAAGGATAAAATAAACCAATAGAATTGGAACCACCACCAATACAAGCGATGAGGCAATCTGGTAATTTACCCTCAGCTTCTAAAATTTGCTCTTTTGCTTCCCTGCCAATTACTGAATGAAAATCACGAATCATTTCTGGATATGGATGCGGACCCGCAACTGTACCTAATAAATAATAAGTATCTTTAATATTAGCCGCCCAATCTTTCAAAGCCTCATTAATAGCATTTTTAAGACTTGCTGAACCAGATTCAACTGATTTTACTTCAGCGCCTAATAACTTCATACGAAAGACATTATGTTTTTGTCTTTCAATATCTTTAGCGCCCATATAAACAACACATGGTAAATTAAATAAAGCACAAACAGTAGCAGTTGCCACACCATGCTGCCCTGCTCCAGTTTCAGCAATGATTCTTGTTTTACCCATTCTTTTGGCCATAAGAACTTGACCAATGCAATTATTAATTTTGTGAGATCCGGTATGATTTAACTCATCCCTTTTAAAATAAATTTTAGCACCCCCAAGATCATCGGTTAATTTTTGAGCAAAATAAAACGGTGAAGGTCGACCAACATAGTGCTTCATATAATAATCAAACTCATCCCAAAAAGATTGATCATTTTTTGCTTCCTTATAAAATTTTTCTAACTCCAAAACGGCTGGCATAAGAATCTCAGAGACAAATCGACCTCCAAATTCACCAAATTTGCCATTCTTATCAGGATAATTATATGTCATTAATTAAATATTAAATTAGTCAGACAATCTCTTCAAACCTTCCTCCAAATCTTCTTTTAGATCCTCAATATCTTCAAGACCAATATTTATCCTAGCAAGCGACTTATCTTCATATTTATTAGCGGTAACCGACCTAGCACCTGCTAAATTAAAAGGTAAAATTAAAGATTCATACCCTCCCCAAGAATAACCCATACCAAAATAATCTAAATTATCATAAAATTTTGATAATTGCTCTACAGAATATTTTTTATCAAGCTGAATTGTAAATAAACCAGGGGCGCCAGAAAAATCTCTTTTCCAAATTTCATGATATTTATTAGATTGAAGAACGGGATAAAAAACCTCTGAAATCTCGGGTCTTTTTTCTAACCAATTGGCAATTTGAGTAGCGGATTTTTGGGATTCTTTCAGTCTAACTTTCATAGTTCTTATGCCACGAAGAGTTAAATAAGCAGAAAATGGTGACACAGCCGTTCCAATGGTACGATAAGTTTCATGAATTTTATTATAATCTTCCTGAGATTTTGCTATTATAGCACCAATCATCACATCAGAATGACCATTAATATATTTAGTAGCTGCAATAATGGAAATATCAATATTATTTTCAAAAGACTTGTAATAAATACCGCTAGACCATGAATTATCTAAAATTGATTTGATATTATATTTTTTAGTAACTTCAGTAATGGCTTTAACATCAGAAATTTCAAAAGTTAAAGAACCAGGACTTTCTAAAAATATTAATTTAGTATTTTTTTGAATTAATTTTTTAATATCAGAGCCAATATCTGGATCAAAATAAGTAACCGAAACCCCAAATTTACTTAAAAAATTACTAGCAATATGACGAATTGGATAGTAACAATTATCAGAAACAAGAATATGATCTCCTCCTTCAATATAAGATAATATGGCAGTTGAAATAGCTGACATACCGCAGGAAGTAACTATAGCACCATAACCACCCTCAATATCAGCCAAAGAATTTTCTAGAGTAAAATTAGTTTTACTACCATATCTGCCATATTTTAATTTGGCGATATTGGCGTTGTTATTTTCTGATTCTTTATCTAATAAATCTTGATATTTATCAAAAATAATAGTTGAACTCTGGTAAAGAGGGGTATTTACAACACCAGATTGCTCCGAAGGATTGCGATAAGAATGAATGATTTTAGTTGATTCTCTAGCTGTTTTTTTCATCTATATATGCATCAAAATTCTGAAGAGATAGATTTTACTTCAACTTGATATTTATTTTGTAAATAACCTTCCAATTTTAACCAAATTTCTGAATAAATATCATCACGATATTCCAATTCTAATTTGTCTAACTTGTCCTGATTAATCTTATCTTTTTTTGGTAAAATAATATCATTTAATTGTGCGATAAAATATGCATCAGATGTTTTTATTGCATTAGAAACTTCATTTTTTTTCAGAGAAAAAACTTCTGAAAGAAATTTTTTCGGATAAATTTTATTTTCTCTCTTTAAATTAATGTTTTTACTAATTTTAATCTTATATTTTTTAGCAATTTTATGAATATTTTCTGGATTTTTTTTAATTTCAGTAGCAATTTTTTGTGCTAATTTAGATAATGCCTCTTGTTTTTTAATTACTAACAACTCTCTTCTAATTTGATTTTTTGCTTCTTCAAATGTCTTTTGCCTTTCATCAATAATTTTAGAGACAAAGGCCAAATAATAATTTTTATCATCAGAAATTACTTCTGAAAACTGATTTTCATCTAAAAAGAATATATCTTCTATGATATTTTGTAGTTGATTATTTTTAATTTTTTTCCCCTTATCACTAAGCAAATTTATATTCATTAAAGGAAGATTATCTACTTTAGAAAAAGGAAATTGCTTCTTAAAATCGGATATATTATCTAAAATCATAATTTCATCTTCTAAAAATGAGATTTTTTCTTTGATAATTTTATCAGACTTTACTTTAAATAACTTATTTTTAATCTGTTTTTCAACATCTTTAATAGGCTGCTTATCTTCAGGGGTAATTTTATGTAAATATACGATATGATAACCATAATCACTTTGCAAAACATCACTAACCTCATTTACTCTAAGCTGAAAAACATTATTTGAAATCTTATTTGGTAATTGTTTTTTCGATACATTTATTAAAATCTCACTTTCTTCCTTATCAAAAGATTCTTTAGCAATTTTTTTAAATTGAGATTTTATATCTTTAGTTTGATCAATTCTATTTAAAAAACTCTCTGCTTCAGAGAGGTCAGTAACAAACATATTGTATAATTTTCTCTTTTCTGGGATCAGATATTTCTTACTATTATTTTTATATTCTAATAATATTTCTTCCTTTGAAACTACTATATCAGAAATTAAAGAATCTTTGGGAATAGAAATAAAAGAAATTTTTCTTAGCTCATCAGACTTATATTTATTTTTATTATTTTCATAAAAATTTTTTAAATCTGGAACCGTAATTTTTGGATAATTTTTTACATTTGACTGATAAATTCTCAATAATGATATTTCCCTATCTTGATTTTGAAATTGATATTTCTTTATTAATAAATTTGGGTCAATTTTATTATTTTGAATATCTAAGGCAGAAAATATAATATTAGATGCAATTTTAAAATTTAATTCATCAAGATATTTGTCACTATTAAGATTATTAATTCTTAAAAATGACTGAAATTTTAATTTATTAAAACTACCATCTGGATCTTTAAATTCTTCCTGATCTAATATTTGCTTAATGGCCAGATCACTATTTAAATCTAAATCCATCTCTGATATTAGATTCTTCAAAATCTCTTCTGATACGACTCTTTGTAAAATAATATTACGAAAATTATCAGAATTAACATATTCTAAAAGCTCTGGGGTAGGATTTTTACTATATAAATCAGATTTTTTATTTTCTAATTCTCTTGCAAAATTGATTTGACTTATTTTTGCTCCATTAACCTTTGCAACCCAAGAGTTATTACTTTCAAAGACCAAATCGCTAATACCAAAAGTTATAAAACTTAGACCAACAAATGATAAGAATATTTTAAAAAATATATTATTTGTTAAATTGCGGAATTTTTCCATATCAAATTTATTTTAAAGGAAGAATTATGGCAAAATTATCATCCCCTCTTTTGATAATCATAAATATTCCACCTCCTTTTCTTTTCTTAGATTTTATAATAATTTTTTCTAATGTCTTGATAGACTTCAATCTAATTTGATTAGCAGATAATAATATATCTCCTGGTTTAACACCTTTAGATCCAGCAATAGAATTATTTTTAATATCAGTAACTAATAAACCTGATATAGATTCACTTATTTTATATTTCTTTCTAACATCATCATCAATTTTCTTCAAACCCATACCAAAAATATTGGATTTAGATTTAAGATCTTTTTTCTTCTTCTCTCCAGAATCCAACTCCTCTATTCTTACTTTCAAAACCTTCTTATCACCACCCCTAATAATTTCAACCTTAACTTTTTTACCAATTTTTGTTTTAGCAACTACTGATGGCAATTCCTTCATTTTGGTAATTTTTTTACCATTAAATTTAGTAATAATATCACCAGGCAAAATTTTCCCCTTATCTGCTGGACTATCTTCAAAAACCTTAATAACCATTGCACCGGAAGCATCTTTTATATTAATTGATTCAGCAATTTCTTTTGTTACCTCTTGAACAGAAACACCCAAATATCCTCGTTTAATTTTACCATCCTTTTTTAACTCTTGAACAATATCATTAGCAATATTTGAAGGTGTAGCAAAACCAATTCCAATATTACCACCAGAAGGAGAATAGATAGCAGTTGCAATACCAACTACTTTACCATCTGTATTAAATAAAGGACCACCTGAATTACCCTTATTAATTGCAGCATCGGTCTGAATAAAATCATTAATTTGACCTGCATTAATATCTCGACCTCTAGCAGAAATTATACCAGCAGAAACTGAACCCCCAAGACCAAATGGATTACCTACAGCCACTATCCACTGACCTATCTTAATTTTATCTGAATTTCCAAATTCAGCAAATTTTAACTTTCTTTTAATATTAATTTTCAAAAGAGCAATATCGGTTTTTTTATCTACACCAACTAAACGAGCTTTTATTTTTTCACCACTTTGAAAAGAAACTGTAATCTCGTCAGCGCCATCAACAACATGCTGATTAGTTACGATATATCCATCATCCGATATAACAAATCCTGAACCAGACGAATAGGATTCTTTTGTTTGATACTCCCTTTTTTCAAGCAAATCCCTTAAATCACCAAATATTGAATCTTCAGGTAATGATTTTAATAATTCTTCAACATCTCCTGAAGATTTACTAACAATTTTTTTTGTGGTGGATACATTAACTACGGTTGGCAATAAATTTGGAACAATTCCTGAAAAATCAACTAGATTTGATTTAGCAATGGTTGTTTTTTCTGATTGAGATTTTACGGCAATAGAATCATTGTCAGCTATAATATTGTTAGAAAATAATAAAATAAATATTAGTGGTAGTAATCTTTTCATAATTTAATTATTTAGAAAAATATTTAAAAAATTCATTATCGGGTGAAATAATAACAGAACTATTATCAGGCTGGACAGCCTCTTCATAAGATTTCATCGAACGATAAAAATCAAAAAACTCTGGATCTTTAGAAAAAGCTCTGGCAAAAATCTTATTAGAAATTGCCTCACCTTGACCTTTTAAAATATTAGATTTTTTATCTGCTTCAGATAAAATAACCACCACCTCTTTATCAGCCTTAGCCTTAATTCTAGTCGCTTTTTCAAAGCCCTCTGCTCTAATTTCTCTTGCTTCTTTTTCCCTATCAGTCTGCATTCTTCTATAAATTGCGTCTGAATTTTCTTTTGGCAAATTACCCCTTACAATCCTAACGTCAATAATTTCAATACCAAAAGTTTTACTTTCCTCAGCCAAAATATCCTTAATTTTAGACATAATAACAGATCTTTTATCAGAAAGAAGGTCATTTAACGGAAATTCACCAATAATTTGACGAAGGGAAGAATCAAAAATTGCACCCAATCTTTTTTCAGCGTTATTTTTATTTTGAACGGTAATATAAAATTGCAAAGGATCAGTTATTTTATATTTAGTAAAAGCGTCGATGATTAGTCTTTTTTGGTCAAAAGCAATTACCTCTTGCTCATCAATAGCTAAATCCAATATTCTTTTTTCAAAAATTACTACATTTTGAATAAAAGGTATTTTAAATTGCAAGCCAGGTTCTTTTATGGTTCTTTTTTCTTCACCAAATTGCAAAATTATTGCCGATTGTCTTTGATCTAAAATAAAAACAGAATTAATAATTACAAAAAATGCAATTACTAAAAATATAGTATATTTATGTAAATTCTTCATTACTTTTTATTTAATTCATTAATTGGTAAAAAAGGAATCATACCTGATTTTGAAACATCCTTATCAATAATAATTTTATTAATGTTTTTATATATTTTTTCCATCGTCTCAAGATATATTCTTTTTCTAGTAACAATTTTTGCCCTGGCATATTGATAATAAACAGCATTAAAACGACTAGCCTGACCTTCAGCATTTGCAATAACTTCAGCCTTATAGGCTTCAGCTTCCTGAATTTTCTTTTCAGCCTTTCCACGAGCATCTGGAATCATAGAGTTACTATAAGCTTCAGCTTTATTAATTTCTTTTTCCTTGTCAGCTCTTGCAGTTTGAACATCACGAAAAGAGTCAATTACCTCACTTGGAGGATCAACCCTTCTAAGCTGCACCAAGTTAATACTAACGCCAGCACCGTAAGAATCCAAAACCTCTTGCAATCTTGTCTTTACAGCAGATTCAATTTGCTTTTTACCATCAGAAAGGGCACTCACAATTGGAGTCTTAGCAATAACAGCTCTCATAGCACTTTCCGCAGCTTTTCTAACGGCCAAAATTGGATCTTCTAAATTAAAGACAAAATCTTTAATATTACTAATTTGCCACTGAACTTCAAAATCAATATCAACAATATTTTCATCACCTGTCAGCATTAAGGTATCAACTTCACGATAAGATCTTCTATTAGAATAAAATGAATTACGACTATTTTGACTAACAGATGAAGAAGCTTCAAATTTCTCGGTATTAATCTTAGAAACGCTTCTTTTAATTACTCTTCCCAATGGATATGGAATATGATAATTAAGACCTGGCTCAGCAATTTTATGATATTTACCAAATAATAAAACCAAACCATTTTGATCAGGATTTATTTTAAAAATGCCAGATGCTAGCCAAATTGATATTATAACTAAAATAATAATTCCAAATAAGGATTTTGAGACGGGGTTTTCATTTTGAGGTTTTTTACCGCCACCATTACCAAATAATTTTTTAAAAAAATCTTGAGATTGGGAGAGTAGATCTTCTACATTCGGCTCATTTGATTTTTTACCATTTGATGATTTTTTATTACCATCATCATATGATCCCCAAGGATTATCGCTTCTTAATTTAGAAAAATTCATAAAAATTATGTTTATATTGTAAAACTGACAGTATTGTATGATGAGATTGAATATAATAACAAATAGCTATTTTACAAGAGTAAAACCAATTATCATTAAAAAAATTATTATAAAATGATAAATATATTGGGCCTAAATTGGATAATTATCAATTAACCTTACATCTTCAATTATGGCAGAAATAAAAATTCTATATTTTTTATTCGGATCAAATTTCTGATATAATTCTAGATTTTCTTCATCTCTGATTTCCAGATAAACTATCTTTTCAAAACCCTTTGACAATAATTTATCAGATGCCTTAAGCAATAATTCTTCAATATTAATTTTATTATCTTGTAAAATCTGATTTTTAATGAAACTCAAAATAATAAAAATATTACTAGCTATTTTTTTACCATTCCTACTCAATCTTAAATTACGAGAAGAAAAGGCTAAGCCAGATTTCTCTCTGACAGTTTCTACCCCAATAATTTTGGTATCAACATTAAATTCTTTAACTAATCTTTTAATAATAAAAAATTGCTGGAAATCCTTAAGACCAAAAAAGGCTAAATCAGGAGTGATAATCGAAAATAATTTAACTATTATTAAGGAGACGCCATTAAAATGCCCTACTCTGTCCTTACCACATAATATTTCACCAATATTTTTAATATTAATTGATATTAAATTATCTTCTGGATAAATCTCGTCATGATTAGGAGAAAAAACCGCATCAACTCCTATTTTTTTTAATTTTTCTAAATCATCATCCAAATTTCTTGGATATTTATTATAATCTTCTTTTCGATTGAATTGTTTTGAATTAATAAAAATACTAACAATGATAAAATCTGATTTTAACTTAGATTCTGCAATTAATTTTAAATGACCTTCATGTAAAGAACCCATTGTTGGAATTAGAGATATAGCTTTCCCCTGAGATTTTATATCATTAATTATAGATTTTATTTCACTTATTCTTTGACAAATATTAAACATCGGATAATTGAATTTAAATCTTTGGCAGATTTTATTAATTTCAGTTTTTTATCTTGAAATATTTTACTCACTTCTTTCTCCATATTTTGACCTATTTCTAAAATTAAGAAAGATTTTTTTGATAAAAAATTATTAATATTTTTAGCAATTTCTCTATAACAATCAAAACCATCTTCACCTCCATCTAGGGCAATAATTGGTTCAAAATCTTTCACTTCTTTTTGTAAAAAAGCAATATCCTCAGTTTTAATATATGGAGGGTTTGATATTATGATATCAAATTTTTCTTCTACTAAATTCTCATACCAATTAGAATTAATAAATTCAATTTTCTCTTCTAAATCTAGTTTTTTGGCATTATTTTTAGCAATTTCTATTGATTTTTGATTAATATCAACGGCAATAGCACTAGAGTTTGAAATATTTTTCAAAAGAGTTAAAACTAAACATCCTGAACCAACTCCCAATTCTAGAATTTTTATTGTTTTTGATTCATCAAAATTTTTTACCAATTCTAAAATTTCTTCAACTAAAATTTCTGAGTCCGGCCTTGGATCTAAAGCATCGGAACTGATATCAAAATCAATAGAGTAAAATTCTCTTTTACCTATAATATGAGAAATCGGCTCACCTCTCAACCTTCTTTTTACTGCTAAATTAATATTTTCTATGGATCGCTGATCTGGATAAATATCTTTTCCCCTTAAAATAATATCTTCTTTAGATAATTTTAAAAAGTAAGATAATAATATAATGGATTCAGTTCTAGCTAAATTTATATTGGAATTATTAAATAGATTCTCAATATTTTTACCTAAAACAAATACTGAATCATCATTATTTTGATTCATCAGCAAAAGATTCCTGGAACATTTTAAAAACATTGTTCCCATCTATAGCATTAATCTGAAATATTTTAGTTGGATGACTTACTATATCAAAAACATCCTTATCTGAAGTTGTTAATTGATTATTTTTAGCAATTTTATCCAAAATATTAACAAATTTAATTTTATATTGATTTATATATATCATAAAATCTTCTTCATTTTCAAAACCATTGCCAATAGCTGAATTTCCTCCAGCAATTATTTTACCAGCCTCCTTCTCGATAGATTTTGCAACAGAGTCAAATAAAAACATTTTGTTAAATAACTCTACATGAAAATTAAAAGCGCCATCATTATATTTACCATCAATAGCAACAGAAAATTCAGGATTAGAAACCTCAAACTTATCAATCTGAAGTTCACTTAGAGAGAATTGTGATGCATCATCAGATTTTTTATAAGAATTATGATATTTTGCAATAATCTTAGATTCTATCATTTTATCTGATATAAATTTAGACAGGTTATTTGATGAAAAATCAGTATGATATATGACATTATCAGCAACATCTTCCTTATGATATGAAAGATTTACATCATTCATTTCGCTTATCAATTCTTCAATATTAAATATTCTGATATTTGGAGATTTAATACTTAACTTTTCAAAATCTTCTCCAGACAATTCCAATAAAATTTTGGTTTTTGGATCTAATTTAAATGTAAAATATTGATTATCAGACCTAAACTCAATATCATCTTTAATTGCTACATTGATTTTATTAGAAAATAAACCGGTTTCTATAGTAATGTTGGAAATATTAAATTCATATCTAGAATCTACATCCTTCAAAAACAATTCTTCAATTTCTATAGTTGGATTAATGGATATTTTATGATTATAATTTTCTATTTCAAAGCCAAAATTTTCTTCAAGATAATTTAAAGAATATTTCAATATAGATATTTTATATATCCAAAAAGATGAAAAAATAACAATAATTGAGGATATTGCTATTATTAATTTTAGATTTTTTTTAAAAAAATTATCCTTTTTAATGGAGGTTTTTTTATTAGATCTTGAATTTATTTTCATTTCTAAGATAAATTTCTGGTTTCATCTGGAATTTCAACTGTAATACCGTCCAGATCCTTATTTAAAACAATTTGGCAACCGAGTCTTGAAGTTTTTGTCAAACCAAAAGCTAAATCAAGCATATCTTCTTCATCTTCTGATGGTTCAGATAATTTGTTAAAATAAGCATCATCAACAATAACATGACAGGTTGAACAAGCAAGAGAACCCTCGCAGGCACCCTCCAGATCAACATCATTATTATGTGCCGCTTCTAAGATCGTAGTTCCAACGGGAACATCAAGTTTAACAACTTTACCCTTAACAATAAAATTTATATTTACAGTTTCACTCATGTCTTTTTTTTAAATTTTCAAATAAAATGGCCAAAATTATTTAATCAAATAGATCTAAAAAAAACAAGTATCTTTGTAAAACAGTTAGTAATTAGCATTCTACCGCCACAATTGTTTTAACATTATGCCAATTTCTAACTTTAAAGATGAGAAATGGTATTAATAGTTGACAAGAGTTTTTTTAAAATTATTATTGCTTTTTGCCTGATAAAAACCTTTGCATAAGTGAAGTAGCTTGATATAGAGGTAGGTAATTTATAGCATTTCTAAAATCATGAACTTAGAAGTGATATTAATCATAAATATATTATTGAACAATGTTTGCAATATTAAAAACTGGAGGTAAACAATATAAGGTTACCAAAGATGATACAATAAAAGTTGAAAAATTAGATTATAACGAGGGTGATAAAGTAAAATTAACTGATATTTTATTAATCCAAAAAGATGATGGTGAAGTTTTATTCGGCAGTCCTTTTGTTGAAGGCGGAACTGTTGAAGGTGAAGTTGTTAGCAACTATAAAGATAAAAAAGTTATTGTCTTTAAAAAGAGAAGGAGGCAAAATTCCAGAAGAAAAAATGGTCATCGTCAGACTAAAACAGAGTTAAAAATAACTAATATTAAATTTAATTAGATATGTCAACCAAGAAAGCAGGAGGTAGTTCGAAGAATGGAAGAGATTCGGCCGGTCGTAGGCTGGGAATTAAAAAATTTGGTGGCCAACATGTCATAGCTGGAAATATTATTGCCAGACAAAGAGGTACAAAATGGCATCCCGGCTCTAACACTGGAATTGGTAAAGATCACACGATTTTTTCATTAATTGATGGTTTTGTAAAATTTGTAAAATTTGGCAGTTCCAATAAAACAAAAATTGAAGTTGTTCCTGCTCAAAAAGGCTAATATTTACATCCTTTCAAAATCTGAAATAGCAAAACATTGTTTAACAATATATTAAATAGTCATTATATTATTCAATATATTGTATTTTTTGCCTTACCTTCCTTTTTATGCTATATATCGATAGCAAAATATATAAAATTTAGCCAAGAAAAATCCCTTTTTCAACCAATTAGAAATTCTGGACCAAAATCTCATTTACAAAATAAACAAAAAACTCCGACATTTGGAGGGTTATTTATAATAATCGCCATTTTAATTACCAATCTTCTATTTTCAGACTTAACTAATATTTATCTTTTATCCACCTTATTTATCCTAATATCATTTGCCATAATTGGCTTTATTGATGATTATATAAAAGTTACCAAAAATAATAGTTTTGGTTTTAGAGGTAGCATTAAATTAATAATACAATTTATCTTAGTTTTATTTGTTATTTTCTATCTTGGATTTAATGATTCTAAATTCTGGTCAGGAGAAATTGCTATAGCCTTTAGTAATATAAGCCTGAATATTGGTATTTTTTATTTTTTATTTGCCGCTATTGTAGTTGTCGGATCTGCCAATGCTACTAATTTAACTGATGGTCTTGATGGTTTAGTATCAATTCCTATCATTTTTAACTCTATAGCTTTAATTGCCATTATTTTTACTCTCAGTGAATCTGAAATTAAAGAATTTCAATCATTAATATTATTTGGATATTCTCTTATCGCATCAGTTGCAGCATTTTTTATCTTTAATAGATATCCAGCAAAAATATTTATGGGAGATGTTGGCAGTCTGGCAATTGGGGCTACTCTTGGTATCATAGCTATAATCATCAAAAAAGAATTGGCTTTTGCAATTATTGCTTTACTATTCATAATAGAGGCTTTATCAGTGATAATTCAAGTTGGATCTTATAAAATTTTTAAGAAAAGAGTTTTTTTGATGACCCCAATTCATCATCATTTTGAGAAAATGGGTTGGTCAGAACAAAAAATCGTTAAACTCTTTTGGTTCATATCGTTTATTACCTCTATAATTGGATTTCTATCAGTATAAATTATGAAAGAGAGAGTTTATCTTTATGATTCTACATTAAGAGATGGTGGTCAAACAAGCACCATTAATTTTAGCGCTAGTGACAAAAAAAAGATTTCCATTGAGTTAGATAAAATAGGAATTGATTATATTGAAGGCGGTTGGCCTGGAGCTAATCAAACAGATGATGAGTTTTTTTCTGATTTACCAAAATTAAATAAATCTAAATTTACTGCTTTTGGCATGACCAATCGCCACTCAGTAGTAGCCCATGAAGACAAATCCTTGAATAAATTAATAACAAGTAATGTCGAGGCGGTTTGCATCGTTGGTAAAGCTTGGGATTTTCATCTTAAACATGCTCTCAATATTACAAAAGAGCAAAATTTTTCTATGATTTTTGATTCAATTACCCATATTAAAAAAAGTGGTAAAGAAGCTATATTTGATGCTGAACATTTTTTTGATGGCTATAAATCAAATCCTAACTTTTCTTTAAAATGTTTAGAATCTGCTTATAAGGCTGGTGCCAGATGGATTGTGCTTTGTGATACTAATGGCGGTACATTACCAGATGAAATTTATGATATTATCCTTAAGGTCAAAAAAATTATACCAAATATCAATCTTGGAATTCATTGCCATAATGATGGCGGTCTGGCAGTTGCCAATTCTATTGCTGCTGTTAGGGCGGGAGTTAGGCAAGTTCAAGGAACCTTAAATGGTCTTGGCGAAAGATGTGGTAATGCTAATTTAATTACTCTAATTCCAAATTTAATGCTAAAAATGAATTTTGATGTTGGAATAGAAGAAGAAAATCTTAAAAATCTTTGTCATAGCTCATATTTTTTAGATGATTTACTACATAAATCTCGTGATAATTTTGCACCTTTTGTAGGTAAATTCGCTTTTGCTCATAAGGGTGGGCTGCATGTTTCTGCCATTAATAAAAATTCAAAATCTTATGAACATATAGATCCAGATTTAGTTGGTAATAAAAGAAAAATTATGATTTCCGATCAAGCTGGCAGATCAAATGTAATTTCTAAAATCAAAGAAATTGAGATAGATATTGATGATAAAAATAAAATCATAAATGATTTAGTTGAAGAGGTAAAATTATTGGAAAGTCAAGGATATGCCTATGATAATGCTGATGCTAGTTTTGAAATTTTAGTTAAAAAAGCTCTTAATATCATACCAAATTATTTTCAATTAAAGTCTTTTAAAGTTTTTGATGAGTTAGAACATATGAATAGTGAAATTATATCAGAGGCAATGATAGAGGTAGTTGTTGATAGTGAAGTAAAAAAATCCAAGGCTAATGGTATGGGGCCAGTTAATGCTTTAGATAAAGCTTTGAGAGCAGTATTGTCAGAAAAATACCCAGCGCTGGATCATATATCTTTAAGTGATTATAAAGTAACTATTTTAGATTCTTCAGATGGTACAAAGGCCAAAACTAGGGTTGAAATTAGATCAAAAGATAATTCTGGATTAGAATGGATTACAATTGGTGTTTCAAAAAATATTGTCGAAGCTTCATTTAAAGCATTAAGGGATAGTATAAATTATAGATTAGCAAAAGGTTAGAGCTGTAGAATCAATTTTATATATTATTTTTGCGATGCTATTTCTGGTATTGATGATTTTGTAGATCTATTTTATATATAGTTTTTTAATGATAATTGCTGTTATTACAGGAAGTCATAAAATTCCTTACCTATATCTATTTCTTCTCGATTATTTTTTTTACGCCAAATATTAGTATCACGAAGAGAGTAAATACAGCCGCAATATTCTTGCTTATAGAATTTTTCTTCCTTAGAAATTTCATACATACGAGCACTGCCACCACCCTTGCGCCAATTATAAGTCCAATAATTAATATTTTGGTAATTGCTAGCAGCTCTTATTCCTGAATCATTAATTTGTTCCATATTTTTCCAGCGAGAAATACCAAGAGAGCTGGAAATTGTATTAAAACCATTCTCATAAGCATAAAGAGCCGTTCTTTCAAATCTCATATCAAAACATTTGCTACATCTTTCTCCTCTTTCTGGTTCATATTCTAAACCTTTGGCTCTTTTAAACCAATCATGCAAATCATAATCAGCATCAATAAAATCAATTCCTAACTTATCTGCAAAACGAATATTTTCATTTTTACGAATTTCATATTCCTTTTTAGGATGAATATTGGGATTATAGAAAAAAATGGTTAAATCTATACCGGAATCAACCATTCTTTGAATAAGATCTGCCGAGCAAGGAGCGCAACAGCTGTGAAGGAGGAGTTTGTTGTTTGAATTAAACTCCTCTGGAATTATTAATTTTTCTATTTTATTAAGATTTTTTTTCTTCTGGATTTTCTGCAGCTGGTTCTTGCTTCTTTCTATTTTCATATAGGCTATAAAAATCAATTGGCTCAATCATTAAAGGAGGGAAACCACCATCTAAAGTTGCTTGAGTCATAATTCTTCTGATATAAGGAAAAATAATATTTGGACAATAAATCAATAAGGTTTGCTCTAGTAAATTTTCTTCAATATCAATTAATTCAAAAACCCCAGAATATGCAGATTCACAAATAAAGGCCTTCTCTTTTGTTTCAGCAAGTTCGGCGTAAGCCTTAATTGATAAAACAACCTCATACTCAGCACTGTCAACAATTTTATTAGCATTAATATCAACTGCTAATTTAATTTCAGATTTAGCAATATTTTGCTTAAAAACATCTGGGGCATTTGGAACTTCAAATGAAAAATCTTTTAAATATTGAGCTTTAACTTTGATATTAGGCATTTTTTAAATATTTTGAATTGATTATTTTAATAGATTTCTGAGATGAATCCATTATCATAGAATTGACGATATGAAAATTATCATTTCTAACAACACCACCAAGCATTGATCCATTAGTAACACCAGAAGCTATAAATAAAGTATCGCCTTTAGCCATTTCATCAATTAAGTATTTTTTACTCAGATCATTAATACCCATTTTTTTAGCACGATCAATTTGCCTTTGATTATCACCAAAAATTAAACGACCCATCATTTGAGAGTTAGAAACTTTTAAGGCAGCAGCAGCTAAAACACCTTCTGGAGCGCCACCAGTACCCATATAAATATCAATACCAGTTTTATCAGGTTCAGTTGTAGCAATTGCAGCAGCAATATCACCATCAGAAATTAATTTAACCCTAACGCCAGCTTCTCTTGATTTAGCAATTAATTCTTCATGACGAGGGCGATCTAAAATCATTGCTGTTAGATCAGAAATATCGCATTTTTTGGCTTGAGCTAGATTTATAAGATTAGTTTTTGGAGAGTTATCGAGATCAATGATATCTTTGGGTAAATTTGGACCGATGGTAATTTTATCCATATAAACATCTGGAGCATTTAATAGATGATTTCTATGAGCAAAAGCAATAACCGCTAAAGAATTATCATTAGCTGTAGCACAAATTGTGGTACCTTCCAAAGGATCTAAAGCAATATCTAATTCCAGCCCGCCAGTACCAACTTCTTCACCGATATAAAGCATTGGAGCTTCATCTCTCTCACCCTCGCCTATGACAATAGTGCCGCTAATTGCCATTTGGTTAAGAGAGTTTCTCATAGCATCAACAGCTGCAGCATCAGCTAATTTTTCCTTACCCTTGCCAATCCAATCATAGCAAGCAAGAGCTGCATTTTCAGCAGTTTTAAGAGCTCCAGAAGTAATGTCAGAGATTTTACTCATTAACTGGAAATTTTCTTTTCTTTAAATAAGACATGTTTTCTAACTACTGGATCATATTTTTTAACCTCCATTTTGTCTTTTTTTTGGGTCATATTTCTTCTAGCGATGTAATAAAAACCAGTATCTGCGGTACTAACCAATTTGATTTGGGTAGATTTTCTATTTGCTTTTGATGCCTTTTTACTCATTTTTCAATTATTTACTTTTATCTTTCTTTTGTCAGAATTGAAGACATTATTTTAAATAAAGGGTATTAATTATCAAGAAATAGTTTAAATGTTTGGTAAAAATAAAATAGAAAAACCAAAAATTACAGATGGAAAAATATTAGAAATTAATGAAATTTTCGATAGTTTTCAAGGTGAAGCACTTTATAGCGGATTTCCCGCAACTTTTATTCGTCTTGCAAAATGTAATTTAAAATGTAATTTTTGCGATACTGAGTTTGAAGATTATCAAACATTAGATGTTAATGATATTACAAAAAAAGTAAAAAATAAATTGGTTATAATTACTGGTGGTGAACCTATGAGACAAAATATTATTCCCCTTTGTCAAAAATTACTTGAGAAAAATCATCTAGTTCAAATTGAAACTAATGGCACTTTATTTTTAGATCTACCAGATGATGTTGAAATTTGTTGTTCGCCAAAAATTTCTAATGGTAAATATCACGATATTAGGCCAGATCTATTACCAAAGATAACTTTTTTTAAATTTCTGATTTCTAACTTTCAGAAGGATTATAATCAAATTCCTAATCTTGGAATAGAAAAATATAATATTCCTATTTATCTACAACCAATTGATGAATATGATAAAAAAAAGAATCAAGAAAATAGAAAATTAGCTCTAAAATTAGCAAAAAAACATGGTCTGAGATTATCCTTACAGACTCATAAAATATGGAATATTAGGTGATTTATACCAATTATCATCTTCTAATCAAAGCCTCTCTTAGCTGATTTTGCAAGTCTTGCAATTCTGTTACAGTAACTTTAGTTGAAGGTTTTTCAGATTCTGTTTTTTTGCGTCAGGTTTTTTCTCAGGTGGTTTTTCGGATTGACGATATAATCTATGTCTAAAATTTCCAGATCCATTACCTTTCTCCATCATTAATCAGCTAATATCAATAGGGTCTTATCCTTCACTTCAACAAAACCTTCTTCTACCTTAATAGATTCTAAAATTTCTTCTGCTTCATCAAGAATTTTGATTTGACCTTTAGCAAGAGAAGTAACTAATGATTCATGATCAGCCATAACCCCAATTTCGCCAGAAATTGTTGGCACTAAAGCCATGTTAGAATGACCTTCATATAAAACACCCTCTGGTGAAACTATTTTAATTTCTAAATTATTCATAATATTTTATTATCTTCCATTTTTACATGAAGCTTGACGCTCTAATCTACTAATATCCAACTGCGAAACAAATTGGGGTTCTGGAGAAGTTAACTCAGCAGCATTAGTATCATTATTATTAGAGGAGGAATAACGAAGCCCAGGATTAGGAGAAGGAGGGTTGGATCTTTGCCTAGAATCACCCCTTTCAAGATCACGACCCCCATCAGGCACCTCTATAAATTCTTAGCTTTTTCAATTGCCTCATCAATAGAACCAATCATATAAAATGCCGCTTCCGGAAGTTCATCCAACTCACCAGAACAAATTTTCTTAAAGCCAGAAATTGTATCTTCTAATGACACTAACTTACCGGGGCTACCAGTAAAAACCTCTGCTACATGAAATGGTTGTGATAAGAATTTTTGAATTTTTCTAGCTCTAGCAACTGTTAATTTATCCTCTTCAGAAAGTTCGTCCATACCAAGAATAGCAATAATATCTTGCAAGGATTTATAAGTTTGAAGAATTTTTTGCACTTCTCTTGCCACGGCGTAATGTTCATCACCAACAATTCTTGGATCTAAAATTCTAGAAGTTGAATCAAGTGGATCCACAGCTGGATAAATACCCATTTCAGCAATTTGACGAGAAAGAACCGTAGTTGCATCAAGATGGGTAAATGAAGTAGCGGGAGCTGGATCAGTTAAATCATCGGCCGGTACATAAATTGCCTGAACGGAAGTAATTGAACCTTTTTTAGTTGAAGTAATTCTTTCCTGCATGGCACCCATATCAGTTGCTAATGTTGGTTGATAACCAACAGCAGATGGCATTCTGCCCAAAAGAACTGAAACTTCAGAGCCAGCTTGAGTAAATCTAAAAACATTATCAACAAAAAACAAAACATCCTTACCTTCATTATCCCTAAAATATTCTGCCTGAGTCAAGCCAGAAAGAGCAACTCTAGCTCTTGCTCCTGGAGGCTCATTCATTTGACCATAAACTAATGACACTTTAGAATTTTCCTGATTTTCAAGATCAATAACTTTAGAATCAATCATTTCATGATAAAGATCATTACCTTCTCTAGTTCTTTCACCAACACCTGCAAAAACAGAATAACCATCATGGGCTTTAGCGACATTATTGATAAGCTCCATAATTAAAACGGTCTTACCAACACCGGCGCCACCAAATAAGCCAATTTTACCACCTTTAGCATATGGGGCTAATAAATCGACTACCTTAATACCAGTAACTAAAATTTCACTTTCAGTAGCTTGATCTTCCAAAGTTGGAGCAGCATTATGAATTGGAGCAGTTTGTTTAGCATTAACCGGACCTCTTTCATCAATAGCTTCCCCTGTAACATTCATGATTCTACCAAGAGTTTCCTTACCAACAGGAACTGCAATTGCCTGACCAGTATCAGAGACTTTAACACCCCTTTGCAAACCATCAGTTGAATCCATAGCAATACAGCGGACAGTATTTTCACCTAAATGTAAGGCAGTTTCTAAAACTAATTTTTTACCATCATTTTCACATTCAAGAGCATTTAGGATCTTCGGCAGATTGCCATCTTTAAATTCAATATCTACAACAGCTGAGATGATTTGGGTGATTTCTCCAATATTTGACATTTATAATAAATTTGATTTTGATCAATGAGCTATTAATATTCTATAATATGAAAGTAATTTTCAAGGGAAAATTAAAGTAACCATTAACTAAATATAGATAACTCTCACCAAAGTAACCAAAGGTTACTTTAAAGTTGGGAAATGCTATATGCTACTAGTTGGCTATAAAAGTAAAAAACATGACAAAATTAACACAAATCGCAGTTATTGGCAACCCAATATCGCAGTCCTTATCGCCAAAAATGCATAATTTCCTCCTAGAAAAATATGACATTAATGGTTTTTATATCCCCTTAAAAATTGAGGAAGAAAATTTTGAACAAATGTTAAAAGATTTATCGCAAATTGGTTTTAAAGGTTTCAATATTACTATTCCCTTTAAAGAAAAGGCCTTAAAAATATGTCATAAATTAAGTAATTCAGCTAAAGAAATTGGTGCGGTAAATACTATTTTAGTTATGGAGAATGGTGAATTATTTGGCCATAATTCTGATGGATTTGGCTTTATTAAAAATATCCAAAATTCTTATCCAGATTTTGATTTTAAAGAAAAGGAAATTATTCTAATTGGAGCAGGAGGTTCGGCAAAAGCAATTTCTTATGCTTTAATGAATAAAAATATTAAACAAATTACTATTTTTAATCGTAATTTAGAAAAAGCAGAAAATTTAATTCAGAATTTAGCCAAAATTAATAAAAATATTATTTTAAAAGCAAAATCATTATCAGAAATTAATGATAATCTTAAAAATTGTGATTTATTAATTAATTCCACCTCTCTTGGTATGGAAAATAATCCGCCATTAGAAATTAATTTAAAAAACTTACCAAAAACCGCTCTCATTAGTGACATTGTTTATAAGCCATTAATCACACCTCTTTTAAAACAGGCGCAAGATTTAAATCTTAAAATTGTTACTGGTATTGGCATGTTAACATTTCAAGGCTTAGCTGGTTTTGAATTATGGTTTGGAAAAAGAGAGTTTGCTAAAAAAAATATTGATGATTTGGAGAAATTATTAACAAATTAATTTTGACTTTTTTAGCAATTTCATACAACATCGCTGATATGGCCAACTAATAGCAATGATCAATTAAAAACTATTTTAAAATAATAGATGAGTAATATAAATGACGAAATATCTGCTAAAGCATTATTAAAGGCAAAAAAGATTGAGAGTCAAATTAGGACTACTCAAAAAATGATTGAAAATAAAGAATATCCTATTGATATTTTGCAACAATTAGCCTCAATTAAATCAGCAATCAACTCTCTTCGATCTAGAATATTAAAAATGCATTTGAATGACTCAATTCTTAAAACTTTTCAAGAAAATGACCAAGAGAAAATTAGAAATAAAATTGAAGAAATAAGAGAAATTTTTAAAAAATATTAATTTTCTTCAATGTTGCATATTTTAGAACAATTTCCCAAAATTGCACAATTTATAGGTATTTTGGCCTTTATATTTGGCATTTTTGCCTTTTTATCCAAAGATGATATTAAGCTAAAATTTTTAGCAGGAATTGCCGGAAGTAATTTTGCTCTGCATTTTTTATTAATCGGCTCTCATGCTGGCTCTATCATCGCATTAATTTCAGCAATAAGATTTTTTACATCGATAAAAAATAACAATAAATATTTACCTTTAATAGGAACCTCTGAAAAACCAATTATCTAATTTATAGATTTGAAACTGTTTAATTTTGTTATTTTTGCCAAAGTTTAGCAAAGTTATTTTATAAAATTTTGTTTGAATTTATTTGATAAAAATAGCC
>Ga0228631_1000266_pt1 | contig 32199 bp, 56 predicted proteins | sample 39DmetaG_FD_183049 | JGI IMG/M metagenome (GOLD analysis project Ga0228631, IMG submission 183049) | Seawater microbial communities from Monterey Bay, California, United States - 39D | ecosystem: Environmental > Aquatic > Marine > Coastal | place: USA: California | collected 2016-09-28
ACTGGACTACCCCACCAACTAACTGGATATATTTCGTTTGCCATCTTTGTCTTTTATCTTTTTAAACAATATCTCCATCTTCTTAACATTGGAGTCTTTTGGTTTATAAATCTTTTTCTTCATACTACCCTAAAAATATACCTCCAGAGAAATTAGAATCTGTATCTGGACTCATCTGCTCATTTGTAGATGTGTTGTATTCTGGAAACAGGTTGTTGTTGTAATCCATGTAATCTAAGAATCTTCTAGTATAAAAGTCAGCAGTCTCGTTAACTTTACCCATTAAGTGTACCAACTCATCTTTATCTATAGCTTGTTTGTTGTCTCCAATATGCTTATAGATACCACCATTACCAATATTATAAGAAGCAAATGGCAGGTAAGAACTTTGACTAAACCAAATCAACATAGGCTTTACATACTGATTAACTAAGTTTTTGTAGTTAACGTTAACAACATCATCAAGCGTATCTGTTAGTATTAAGTTCTGTAGCTTGTCGTATAGGTTTCCACCTAAATAGTTTTGGATATGCAAATCTTGAGCAACCTCTACAAATTGTATTAGCTTATCATCATCTGTATTTCCAGATATAATAGACTTTCTTTTTAAGTCATTTAATGTTATAAATAATGCTTTAGTCGCCATATCTTATTTTTTATTAGTTGGATAAGCCCCTCTGTCTGGTCTATCAATCATTCTTTCAGTCATCTCACTTGGATTTTTAGGCTCTTTCAAACCTTTCTCGTAAGCTGAATTAGGGTCTACTCTCTTATCTCCTTTCAACTTGTATACTCTTAACTCCCAGAAATGATGACAGTTTTTACCTCCCTTAAATTTTAGTAAACTATAGTTTTGTCTGTTATGACCTAACTCATTGTTTACACCTCTAAAAGACATCATATTAATATCTTCCTTTCTAAATACTATCTTTCTTTCCGTAAACGTTTCCATTTTCTTGCAGAAAGTTCTACTGTCTGGAGATTTTCTTACAGGCATATAAGCATATCTAACTTTATAGATTTCACTATCTTCCTTAGATGACTTATTACTAGACTTAATTTCAGCCATTTTAACCTCACTTAACTCTTCAGTATACTTCTCAGTATGTATAACCTCCCAATCATCGCTTATAATCTCTCCTAAGCCTTCTAATTGCTCTAACATATTGTCTCCTTCTTCATCAGAAAAGTCTGTTGGCTCTTCTTGAGAACTTAGCTTCTCTCCTGTTTCTTCTTCTCGCTTAATCTTAGTAGATATGTTATCTAATTCTGTAAACTCAATAGGTTGTAAAGTAACAAAGTATAAGTTTAAGTATATTCCGTTTACAGATAATATCTCACAGAAGTCATCTAGTAAATCCTTTTGAAAAGGTCTAACAACAAAGTTATCCATAAGTATAGATGCAGTTCTTAATTCCTCTGCATTATTACCAAAACCTGTGTTATCCTTAATACCTAACAAGATAGGAGATACAATTCCGTGTCCTAACATTATTTTCTCTCTACTCTCATCAGCTAAGAACTGATATTGTGCGTGAGCATCTGGTAAGTGTATAGGGTCTATAGTTGCAGAACTATCTTTGTCTTCGTTAAAAGCTATGATTGTTCTACCTGCATTATTTGTTCCTCCAAATTTATCGTTTATCTTACTCTCTATTATCTCTTGAGTCTCCTCTGGAGGAATACCGTTATTAAAGTTAATAAATAAGCTAGGCTGTAAACCATTTTTTATATTGTTGATATGGTAGTTAGACACCTCTACCTCTAAATCACAGTACTGTAAACATCCGTGATAGTCACTAGGAGTATAATACCAAAATCCACTTTGATAAGGTTTAGATACAAATATCTCAGAAGTTTCCTTTTTACCACCTTGACCGAAAGCAGGTATTCTTTTAGGCTTATCACCTCTCTTGTACTCAGACCAATTAGGATGATAGTACCAAGCCTTTATAATTCCATCTACAGCTTTCTCAGCTCTAAGAGTTTCTATTGGAAAGTGTAATGCTTTTAGTACTCTCTTTTTAGTTTTATTGTAAACAACTTGGATAGCAGCCATTCCTAGCTCTTTCCTATCGTTTACTATTCTTTTAATGTCTTTAGGCTTAAATATTAATTGAGTCTCTGCCCATTCTACAGGCTTCTCTTTGCTGTCAGTACACTCTAATCCTCTACCATAAATCATATCAGATATACCTTTGATACATCTTGAGTTAGTAGGACTACCTAAATTTAAGTCTATCAGTCTACCAAAGTGATTGTTGTCTTCTCCCCAGCTAACCCAATTATCTCCTTTTCTTTCTATAGCCTTAGGCATCTCATAGGTAGATAGTTCAACGACACTAAAGTTCTTAGTATAATTCTTTGGCTTACTTACTGAATAATTCTTTTTAATATTTATTTTACCCATTATATTGTTATGTATTTATCATCGCCATCTGTATCATTCTCTTCGTAATAGTCAGTACTTATAGTGTGGTAGATATCCGTGTTAGTTTGACTTGTAACGTATATCTTATCTCTATACCATAAATTCGCACCTCTAGTCATCTCTAAAACATAGGCTCTTTCAGCTATAAACTTATCTGAAGATAAAGTTATATCTATGTAGTCATTGTTAACTGATGCTGTAACATCTGAAATTGTTACTATGTTGCCTGTTCCGTCTTCTCTTATTGTAGCATCGATACCTGTTGTATCTAATGTTCTAGGTAAGATAGAAAAAGTTTGTGAGCTTGATGTTGGCAATAATCTAATCATAAACTTATAACGTATATTTACTTTTTTGTTTTTGTTGTAAAAGAAAAGGTCTACCGAAGTAGACCTAAACTAAAAAACATAAAGTAAACTGAAAAACTATGATTGAACTACAACAGTAAATCCTACAGTTGCAGGGTCAGAATCCAAGAAGTTAGCAGGTTTCTTTTCCATACCAGTTAAAGTTAATGTATAACCACTTAGGTCATTCATTGCTTGTCCTGTTACGATAGTACCAGCAGTTACTTGACAGCCATTTTCAAATCCAGCTAAAAAGTAATTGTCATTTTGGTCTTGAACGATAACTCTTGGTCTACCATAAGAAAGTAATTTTAATTCTTTATGGTCATCAACAGTTAATTTTTTCAAGGTCAATTCAACTACTTGTTCGAAGGCAGTAGTTCCTGTTTCAGCACTAGACTGAATATTTTGCGTGAAAGAAGAAGCATCTCTTACTTCATACTTGTATACGTTTGGTGTTCCAGATACAGCGTCAATAACATCTGTATTAGTAGCATCAAATGTGTAACTAGCAGTAGTAGTATCTTCAAAATTCGAGAAGTAGATAGCTTTTATACCTCCAACCGAATCTTTACATACTTCTTTTCTTCCTAATGTTAAATCACAAGCCATTTGTTGTATTGGGTTTTAATATCCCTCCCCATAAAGAGGAGGGTTATTGTTAATAATCAGTTAATTAAGCTGGAGTGTAAAGAACGATGTCTGAACCAAATCCGTGTTGTACACCTGCTGTAAATCTCATTACGAAACGTACATTTTGTGAACCATCAATGTCAGCCATATCTAATACTTTTACTTCGTTATGGTCAGATAATAATCCTGTTCCAAAGAAGATGTTAGAAGACTCAGCTAAGTACATATAGTTAGAGTCTAATCCGTTTGCTAAGAATACCTCTACTCCATCAAATAATAATGAGTTGATAGCTTGGTTATTTCCTTTTGCTTCGTAACCAGCAGCTCCTACTCCGTCAGCACCAAATCCTCCTAAAGCTCTTACATAAGCTTTATAAACGTTTTGAGCAACGTATAATTTTACATCTGACTTTCCGTATAATGCAGAAGGCATAGCATCTACTACTTTACCCATTTCAGCGATTACGTTAGCAGCAGTAATAGTAGTTCCTACTACATCGTTTACAGTTCCGTCAGCAGTAGCTAAAGCTACTAATCCGTCAAATTCTCCAGCAGTTGCAGTAGCACCCATCCAGATATTTTTCTCATTCTTGTCAGCAATCTTAGCAATAATCTCAGCGATTAAAAACTCTTGGAAAGAAGGAGGTAAGTTGTCAAATGCAGAATATCCCATAGATATTGCATCCCAGTCATCTCTAAAATCAGATTTACACAAGTTTAAGTTTACTTGGAATTCCTCTGGTTGTAAGATTTTCTCGTCTAAAGTAACAGTATCAGTAGCAGCGAAATCACAGCTTCCATCAGCGATTAAGTCTGTGGTAGAAAGTCTCTTGATTACTTGCTTGAACTTTACATTTGGTTTAACAGTAATACCACCGTTTTCGATAGTATTTGCAGATAATAAAGCTGCTGAGATGTACCCTGCTGCTTTTTCTCCTGCGTAAGTTGTTGTAATTGAAGTTGTTGTTGCCATCTTTTTTTATTTATTAAATAGTTTGTTGTAGATTGAGTCTTTCACAGTTCTACTTCTGCTTTGTGAATATAAATGTTGTTGTTTTTGCTCTACTTGAGCTTCTGGAGAATGTACTATTTCTTCTGCTTCTACAGATAATTCAGTAACTTCTTCCTTAATTTCTACTTCCTCTGATAACTCAGCAGGAACATCTTTCTCTTCTGAAGGAGAAACGATTTCCATCATCTGCTTAACAGAAGCCTTTAATGAATCTAACTCTTCGTATAAAGAATCGTATTTCTTCTTTAGTGACTCAATATCTGAATCTTCAGAAATAACTTCTTCCTCTGCGATAGGAGCTTCTTCGATAACTTCCTCAGCTTGTTCTACTTTTTCTTCAGCTAGTTCAACAACCTCTTCTACAGGTGTTTCAACTACTTCTTCAGAAGAAAGTAAAATACTTTTGAAAGCATCTACAATTTCTTTTGGACTTTTCATAAATTAAAATTTATTATTAATAACTCTATAACACTAATAACTAGTAATATAAATATTGTTGTATTTTTGAATTATACATTACCAATACCTTGATTAATCATTCTGCCTTTACAACAGTCTCTACTATACCTACTACCATCTTTACATAGACAAGCTCTTCTTTTGTTCTTTGGAGATGTTCTACTCCACTCTTGTTCTCTTCTTCTACTCATCTTTTAACTTGTTTAGTACTTCGTTTAGTAATTCTAAAGCTTCAGCATCTTCTTCAGATAAAGATAACTTCTCTAGCTTGTTTATTGCCCATTCAACTCCACTAGTTCCTCCCCAGCAATCCCACATAAGACCACCACATCCTTCCGAATAAGGTACATCTTTGTGTTGTTGGTGTCTTTTAAATGATGCCATTCTAGATATTGTATCTCTAGTTAGTGGCTCTCTATTAGCTAGTTGGTTTGCTCTTTGTTTTCCAACAGGAGTACCACAACTTCCCCAGCCATTCTTTTCTACCCAAGCTAACGCTCTTTTAGCATTGTTAGTTGCAGACTGTGGATAGTCACTATAAGACTTTAATTCTTGCTTAGCTAACTCTTGTTCTTTTTGACTAAAGAAACCTTCTATACTAAAACCAAGATATTTACCCTGCTTTACGTCTTCCCATATCTCATCGTTGTCAATCTTCATAACTACAGCCCAAGCACCTTCTGGAGCATCCAACTTGTATAAGTTAGTTTTATCCATATTAGGGTCTTCTACTATCCAAGACTCTATGAGAGATACTCCCTTTACTGCTAGTTCGTGTTCTATCGTAGCATTATTATTCTTTAGTCTTTTAAGGTAAAGTTCAGATGCCTTCTTAACAGTCTCTTTAGAGAACATTATCTTGTAAGCGTAGTCTCCACTTTTTCTAAATATTTCCTTGTCTGGAACTAAAGCTAGTCCTACTACAATTCTTTTCTCGTCATCTACAGATTTGAATTCTACTTTGTGTCTACTTAAAGCTACAAAGTTTTCTTCTATTGCAGGACTTTCTACTAGTGAGATAGCTTCTATCCCATCCTCTAGATTGTTTTCGTCTATTATTAATTCTATGATATCTAAATCTTCCATAATTATTGTTTTTAACCTCCTATTGTTGCTGTATTAGCTATATTTAAATCTAATTGTTGTTGAGTCGTTATTTCTGATGAAACCACATACGTTTGTATCGGTTGGCTTAATTGACTAGCTATTGATTGCGTTAGCTGATTTGATTGTGTGCTTCCTGCTAAGTTGAAGTTAAACTCCCTAGAGTCTCCTTCTCCACCACCATTACTACCTGCTGCTGCTCCTATAGCACCACCACTACCTGCTGAAGATTGAAACTTCTGTCTTGCTATCTTAGCTACTTGTAGTAAACCCATAGCTATAGTTGAAGCAACCACAAAAGGCTTAGCGAAACTAGGAACAGTTTTATCCCCTATAACTTGAGAAGCACCTAAGAATGTGTTTATAGTTGCATTAGCTATATTAGCTGCCTTGTTTAACTTAAACCTTTTCTTCTCTATAGCTTCTTGCTTTTTCCTTAAATTCTCATCATTTCTAGCTATCTGTAACTGTATTCTTTCTCTTTCATCTTTAGATAAATCCTCATTTAAAAGTCTTTGATTAAGCTCGTTGTTTAAAGCGTTTGTTTTATTTTGTTCTATAGTTAATTGTCTGTCGTATTCTCCACTTAAAAAGCTAGTCATAGAAGACTGGAGCTCCATATATTTTTTAAGACCATCCTCTAAAGTAAACTCCTCTTTGTCTTTTGTTTTAGGAACTTTAGCTCCCATCATTTCAGCTTCTTTAGCTAATTCTATCTTCTTAGTGTAATAAGACTCCCATTTTCCAAGTAATACTGGAAAGTTAGTGTCCATTTCATCAATTTCTTTTTTTATTGTTTTATCAAAATCAGATAATTGCTGATTAGCTTGACTCTTAGTCATTTTACCTATTGACACTTGATAGTCTAAGAATAGTTTTAGTTTAGCCCTATAAGCTTCAGCCTCTAAATTAAACTCATCTAAATCTTCTGTGTTTTTTCTTTTTAAATCTTCTAAATGATATTTTCTCTGTATAATTATTTTAGCAGCTTGACTTTTGGCATTTAGTAATTCTGTTTTCTTTTCTAAACTTCTTATTTGGTCTAAGTAATCTTCAGCATCTTCATCAAAATCTTTAGGGTCTTTTATAGGTGTTATTTTTGTTTCGTTAGTCTTCTTTAATTCAAGGTCAAGACTAGAATACATTTGGACTAAACCCCTAACTTCTTTTTGCTCCTCTCTAAGCTGACCTATTTTTGTTAAATCAGCATTTTTTGTATCTTTAGATATTTTGAGTTTTTCTATCTGAATAGCGTTAGCTATTTCTTCAGCTCTTTCTAAATTTTGTTTAAGTTTTAACTTATTTTGAAGAACTCTATTTACTTTCTCCTCAGCATCAAAAATACCTTTAAGGTTATCTATTTTTAATCCATCAAAATATTTAGGATATAATTCTATTAGCTTACTTAAAGCTCTGTTTCTTCTTTCGTCTGAATTTAACTTATCAAGAGATTCAGCAGCTAAAGCCTTCATCATCTCTCTCTCTTTGGTTGTCGTTTGAATTACCTGTTGCCTTATTTTAACATAGTCTTCATACTCATCAGTAAGTTTAGCTAATTCATCTCTTTGTTGCTGTAAAACACTAGTAGTCTCTTCTGTTTCTTTTTTAGCATTACTTTGTTTATTTGCAAAGAAATCTATTAAAGCAGTCACACCTTGAAATGCAACAAGAAGACCTGCTGGACCAGCTAAGTTTTTAATTAGACTTCCTATAGCACCTCCAAATCCTATAGATTTACCTGTTACGCCATCAACCTGTTTAGACATAAAGAATAAGTTTGAGGCTAACTGTTGCAAGTTGTTGGCAACACCTCTAATACCATAAGGCATATCAGAAAGAACCCTTCCAAATTCTAGTGTAGCGGAAGTAGCTGCTCCTGTTTGTAAGTTTGCATTTTTTAAAACATCTGCTTGTTTGGATATAGATTTAGAGCTTCCATTTCTTAAATCAGCTAATTTAGCCTCTTCTAACCTAAGTTTTCTAGCTATTACACGAGCTTCTCTTCGTCTTCCATCTAATTCTTTTAAACTATTCTTTAACTTCTCTATTTCAAAAGAAGCCTTAGCTTTATCAAGCTCTATTTTAAGCAATATTACTTTATCCGAATCTGCCATCTTATAATTTTCTTTGTTTTAGGTTGTACTTAAATTCTTTCCAGTTTGTAGTGGATTGATATTTTCCTTTAGCTATTAATATATCTTCATCAGATATTAGCCAATCATCTTCATTCAATAAATCTATTATATCTTTTAACATATTATAGTGTTGTTACATTTAGTGGTCCATTAGTATTACTTTCATTTCCGTTAGCATCATAAGCTGACACAAAAAACTTATAAAGAGTTCCACTTGTTAATCCTGTAACGTTATAAGTCGTAGTTGTAGTTAAATTTGCTATTAATGTAGCTCCTTGATAAAGCTTATAACCAGACGCAGGAGTACCATCTGGATTAAAGGAGGCTAACCAAGAAAGGGTTACGCTTGTTGCAGTAATATTACTTGCTGTAAACTCTGTAGGAACACTTGGAGGAACTAAATCTGTTACATCTGTAGTTTGAGTTGTTACAGTATTACTAAATCCAGAATTAGGCTGAGCTGCAAAAGTATCAAAAGCTCTAACTTTAAACTGATATTGAACTCCAGCACTTAACCCTGTGACATCATATTTATTTTGTAAATCTCCAAATTCCTCACTAGATACATTTGAATGAAATAAGAAATCCCCAGAAGTTCCTATTCTTCCATAAATACTGTAACCTGTCTCTCCTGCATTAACATCAAAAAAAGATAGACTCCAACCTAATCTTACTGAATTATCTGTAACGCTAACTACAGATAGGTTTGATGGGTCAGATGGAGTAACTGAATTTGTAGTTGTTGAAGCTGTTAATGTTTCCGACCTTTGAGACTCAGCTAAATCTATACTTAGCGAAGAAACTTGTATGTTATAAGATACACCTGTCTCTAAGTTCTTCAGCAATGAGCTAGGTGTGTTTGGAGTACTTCCTGTATAAGTTATTTCTCCAAAGTCTACCTCAACATTATTAACGTAAGATTTGTAATAGACAGCTCTAATTCCTGTTGTTGGTATAGACCATTCTATTGTAATTGTATTTGCATTTCTATTAGCTATAACAATATCGAATGGAGCATCTGGAGCTACTTCTTCAGCGAAGTTTCCACTAACCAATTCTATATCAGACTTACCTGTTAACAGGTTTGTTTTTAATTGGTTTATGTTATAATCTAATCCATTTACTCTAAAAACATCATTTAACTTATACCTAAGCAATATGCTTAAAGGAAGCATAGCTTTTGTTTTAAATAATCTGGTTGATGGATTAAAAACCTTTTCAACATAAGAAGAATAAAATGAGTTGTATAAGCTATTTGTATTTTCCAACCCAGTAAACTCATCATATTCGATGTTAAAGTTTAGCGTCTGAGAACCATCAGCATTAACATTACTAGGTCTGTAATATTGTCCTATCAAAGGATTTGTAGTTGGACTTACGCTTCCAGTAAAAGCTACAGGGTAGTTAGTTGTATTAACTCCTGTAGAAACAACAAAGTGTATTATTGGATTTGTCTTTACTGTGTTCTGATTATCATCTACTAACCAACCATACTGTATCGGTGTTGTATAATTTACATTATTAGGGTCTGTAGTTCTTTCGTATAATAAATGTTCAAAACCTAACTTGATATCGTACTTTCCTCCATCAGAAACAAAGTTATCTAAGTCCCTATTGTCTCTAGTTAAATCTCCAAACTCATCATCTAGTAATTCGTTTTGGTTTTTTATACCAAAAGTCTTAGGTTTATCGTACTTAAAGTTTATTTCAGAATATATCGGAGACCTTGAAATATCAGTTTCATCTATGTTCACATAATCAGATATATCTATTACTCCTCCATTAGAATAGTAGGTGTTTAGTGGCTCTATCATTATCCTGCTCTTTGACGGAACTCCTTCATCTCTTTGGAAATAAGCTGTTAGGTTAAACATCTTAAATATTGATTGTAAGAAGTCTATAATCTTCATCTCTGGTATTTGACTTGTTACAACTACATTTGAAGCTGTTGTTTCTGGAGAATTAGGACTTGTATAACTGAAATCCGTAAAAGAATATTGAACAAAAGCTCCAAGATAAAATACAGCAAATTTTTTAGTTATATCTAAAGAAGCATTAAAAGTATCTAAGTCAGAATCGCCATCTGTTGTTATGTAGAAGTTTAAGTTCCAATTTCTAGGGTCTTCAGAAGACAAAACACTATAGTCTATAACTAAACTTCCATCTCCGTTTAAGTTATTAGAATAACCTAACGTTTCTCCAGAGCGTGTATCTACAACTCTTAAACTATAATTACCTGTTCCAGATACAGGACTTATGCTATACGTTAAGGTGTAGCTATCATATTCGTTAGTAACAATATTACCTAAATCCAAGTTAACTCCAAAGTCTTGCTGAGTAAATACTCTTTCAGAATTTTCTACTGCACTTAAAAAACCTTTGTCTCTATGAAGATGCAGGTAAAGTTCATTGAAAGGAGGTGTGTCTAGCCAAGTCTTATCAAAAAACAATCCATCATACTTAGCTTCTATAGCATTTATTATGTGTCTTACCTTTATAGATGGTTTTAAATCTCTATAGTCTATTCCGTTATGTGCTGTACCACTATGTTTGTGTAAGTTTCTACTAGGAGGCACTATATCTGGTTGTCCGTGGTCTTCTGGAGTTGAGTCGTAATAATAATAAGAATAACAAGATATAAATGGATACACGATATCCCCTGCAACACCAGTAATCATTGACTCTGATGTTGAGTCGTATTGTAATCCTGTAATAAAACCACTTCTAACAGTACTATAGTCGTATGCGTGATTAAACTTATTTAAATAGTCTAGGTTTGATAATTTATCATCCCCTAGTATACCTCCAAGATTTACTGTAGTTCCAAAAAACACAAGCCGATAAGCAAAGGGTTTGTTTTCCCTCATATCAACACCATCTAACCTTACCTTTCCAAATCTAAAGTCTGCACCACCTACCTTAATTAATCCATCAGCTTTAAATCTAGCATCGTAACCATCTTGAATACCAAAGTTGTAGTAATGCTTAAATATTTTATTGTTGTTTGATGAAGCAGGTACTTTAAATGATTGAGAGTAGTCGGTAAAAATCTTACTAATATCTCTAACATCCTTTATCTTTTGATTTAGGTTTACTGCCTCAAAATCAAACAAGTCAACTCTTTCATTACTTATGTAAAGCTCTAAGTTTTTCATCTATCTAACGTTGTTTGTTGTGTTAAAAGAAAATTCCACGTCTATTGTGTAGTTTATTAGCTTGTTATTTAAGCTAGTCTTGTAGTCTATGTTTTGATTAGATATGTTAATTGGCAATACTTGTTGATTGTAATCTATCCAAACCTGTTCACTTAGCATAAGCTGCTTAAACACTTCGTTAAAAGATTCTGGTACAAACCCACTGTTTATAGTTAGTGTTTGCTTAGACATAGTTGAGAAATTAACACCTCTATGAGATGAAATAATGTCGTTTCTATAGTCTTTTATGGTATTGCCTTGAAATTTATCCCTTTCTATTTGCATAGATAATCTAGAAGACTTGAAGAACCAAAGTTCTTGTTTAGCTCCTAGCTTATTTCTAAATATTATCTTGTATGGAGTATATTTACATTCCTCTATGTCCTCTACATTTATTATCCTATCAGCAACAGATTCAGTTACAGAAACACTTTCTAAGGAAAGCGATAAGCTACTTTGGTTGTCAGTGGTTTGTGCTTGGAACTGTATTCTATCATACTCTCCTACACCACTTGCTTGATATGTTCCATCTCCTGTTATACTTACAGGAAAAGGATACCTCATACTTACATTTCCTGTCCCTACATATCCAGAAACACTAAAACTTACGTCTAAATTTTTTCCAACTAACCTTTCTGAATCTTGATAAAGTAATTGTACATTTAAATCTGAAGAATCTAAAAAAGCTTCGTTATTGCCTACAATCCAGTCATCTCCTTTTGTCCAATCAGTATCCGTTTCAAATTCTCCATTTACAGTAATCTCTGGTCCGTTATGTGATTCTATTCTAACCTGTGTAACGTCATTTAGTCCCTCTCCTAAAGAAGACACTATACTGGAACTTTCAGTATTAGATGATGGAGATGTATTGGTTTGGTTAAGTAATACTGTTGCTCCACTAAAAAAAGTAACTTCACTAAAACGTCTGTAGTCCAAAGGCACAATCACATCGTTTCCGTCAAGATTGTATATTAAGTCAGTGTCTATAAGACATCCATCTAAGGGTGTGTTATTGTATCCTTGTTCGTAGTAAGAATATCCATAAACAGCATAGTCTCCAGTCTGCATACTACCTTGAGAAACAGCTGACGTAGTACTTGTGGTTATCCTATAGTCTACCCAAACAACACCATTGTCTGAAGAAGAACCTGTATACCTCGTATCTATAAAATCCCTTACTAAATCAGATATATCCCAATACACAGTGTTAGGAATGTCTGTTACTGTAGAATTTATAGTGTAACTTACCTCAGCAGGTCTACTTGTTATTGCTGTACCTTCATACACCCATAACTCTATAGATGCAGAGACTAAGTCTGTAGCTGTTGCTTTTATCCAATAGGGACTTCTAGCTAATATCTTACTCATTGTTTATATTTATTATTTTTCTTAATTCAATTCTTAAATCTTCAGCGTATGCTTCTGTTATTTCAACACCTATCTTATCCTTAATTTCCTTATACACCCTTTCAAAAAGATTACTACCTTTGTAGCCAAACCTTTTTATTGTACCTCTATCAGCTATACTCTTCATTATAGCAAAGACAGCACTTTTATAGGCACTATCTTTCAGCGTTGATGTCTTCGCAAACTTATATCCACTCTTTAGCTGTCTATAAGGTCTAATACCTTTAGCTTTTATCCAGGACTCTATGCTTTTCTTCTTCTTCTCCCAACCTATATTACTATTGGATGGTAGGGCACCATCAACAACGTATTTAGCGTATGAAACGTCAGATGTTATTTCTATAGAGTCATCTTTTACCTTAGCATCAAATGAATTAGCAAACTTACCTGTAGCAACAGTCTTATCTAGCCTGGCTCCTCTCTGAAGCCTAACTTTAAACTCTTCAGCTATCTTATTCAGCTCTGCTACAAGGTTCTTTTTCTCCATTAACAGATGTTTATCTCGTTAGGTATCTGTATTTGTATGGAGCCTTCCCATCCTGCTAACATATTCTCATATTTCTCCATAAAAGGAGTTGCATTTAGGTCATCATCTGTAATTAGCCTAACATCCCACAAATCTCCTCGCTTTAACTGCATAAACAGGTAATTTAAGACGTTTAACTGCGTGTTTAAGACATCTTGAGAGTTATCGTTACCATAGAAGTTATCTGTAGCTTTTTCTTTGCTTATATCGACTATATCCATACAAATAACGTTTAGTGTTATTGTAATTGTTCTAGAACTTAGAGTTGTTGTATCAACAATTAAGTGTGTTAAGGGAAATATAGTTGTTTTTGCTAGGTCAACATCAGATAAGTTGCCTGTAGTAACAGTATTACATTGTGGATGCTGTAATAATTGTGCCTTTAAGCTGTCTAATACGTTGTAAACTTGGTTTTGTGCCATTATCTATTCTTATTTTGTATATCTTTTACTAATCTAGCCTCTAATTTGGCTCTGTCTTGTACATATTCCAAGTACATCATACATTGGTGTAATGGAAGCTTTGAGACTTCGTCAAGTCTTCGTACATCGTCTTGTGCGAGGCATAAAAACGATTGATAATCTCCCCATTTTCTTCCAAAAGCTGCTTTCCTTCCTTGCTGGTCGTTAATTTCGCCTGTTCCATTAAAGAGTCCATTGTATATTTCGACAATTTTGTCCCTAAACGATAAAAAAAAACCTGCATTCCTAATGCTACATTAACTGGTGCATCTTTCATCACTTCTGAGAACTTATCACTACCCTCATAATCAGCTATTCTGTAGTGATACTTGTTGCTTATGTCTTTTATTACGGGTCTGTAAAGAACTGCCATTAATCTATGCAAGTCTTTTACGTCTCTCATATAATTTTCAGCATCTTTAAATGCTCCGTATGATATTTTATCTAGAGATGGCTCAAAACCAAACTCTACAGTAATACCTTCTGCATCAGTCATCTTAAATCTGTTTATAAATGGCTTATCTTCATTAAAACAGTCATTTATGTGACTCAATATGTTGTCAAAAGTGTTAATTGGTATCTTAAAAGAGTCCTTTAAGTCCAATCCACAGAATATTTCTAAAGTTTTCTTGTTAATAAACTCGTAGTCTTCTGCCTCCTTGTTGTCTTCCCATAGTTTAGCGTATTCTTGGTACTGCTGTACAGTTATACCACTTAAATCATTAGGAATACTAATATCAAGTTCTATTTTACTCATAATCTTATAACGTTTTTTATGTTTTTTGTCTTTTTATTAGGTAAATAAATAAAATAAAGCTATATTTGCTAACATCAAAGTCAAATTAATATTAATTATTAACAATTTAAACAATGAATTTAGTAAGATACGAAGTAAAAATAGGCTTCTTTAAGGGATTGTTGCTAGGATTAAGGCATTATCCCTTTGAAAACGAGGAAATATACGAAGAAGACATAGTTTTGTACTTTGGAATCATTCAATTAGTAATAACCAGAATATATCAAAAGGATTAATTATGAATACAAGAGAAAAATACGCAGAGATGCAAGAAGACGGACAATACAACTATGTAGACCCCTCATATTCCTGTACAGACTCAAGAATAGTAGCAGATGCTATACTAAAAGCAGATGAAAGAAAAGCTACACCAGTATTTAGTGGCGTGTTAAAGTACTTTCCAAATGCTTTAAAAGAAGTGGCTAAGTGTAGTCAAGCAGGTAATGACCAGCACCATCCAGATAAACCTCTACATTGGGACATGAATAAGTCAACAGACGAGTATGATGCTCTAACTAGACACTTAATAGACCATACAATTAATCCTGTAGATGATGATGGAGTACTACACTTAACTAAAGTAGCTTGGAGGGCATTAGCAGGATTAGAAAGATATTTAACCAATAAGTTATAAGATATGTACAGAAAGAAGCTAATACAGAAACTACAGCAGTTAATAGATAAGCTACCTGCGTGTGTAAAAAGAGAACACGTTATGCAAGACTTAATAGACTTAAAACTAAGTAAGTCGGACTACCACTATGTATCATTAAAAAACAAGTATAAAGATGAAGAAATCAACTAAACCAAACGTACTAGAAGGATTAATAATGTTTCTAGCATTTTCAACAACACTAGCTATGATAATTTATGGCATAGTATTAAAATTAGTAGAATAATTATGAGCTTAAAAAAGAAACACACAACTAAAGAGAGGTTTAAGATTATAGAAAGTGCTATAACGTCAATATACGTTGCCACTAATAAACTTAGCCGAAAAGTAGAAGAACTAGAAAAACAATTAGAAACCTTAATACCAAAAGAAAATGAACAGTAAAAGTCACTTAAAAAGACAAAAGTATTATTGGGAAAAGAGCAATTTATCAACCGCTGTATTTTACAACAATGCTCTGAATATAGATTCCAATTATGTTAGAAATTTAGAAGACATAAAAGAATTAAGAGCTATTGCTTATTATTTGCAAGTTAAAAATAAAGAGATTAAAGAGTCTATTAAATATAGTGCATATTTCTGGACACAGCTTTGCTTTAAGAAACAGGTAGATAAAAGAATATACGAATTGAAGTGTAATCGAAATAATAAATCAAAAATATTAGCAGATGGAGTATGATTATGAATTTATATTTAACAGAAGAAACCAAATAAAGTTTTTTCAATTTTGCACATCTATAGACGCTATGATGTTTAAATCTAAACTGAAATCAAGCGGTGTAGTTTGTCCAGAACAAATTATAGAAGAATTTTTAACCTTTAACGAAGAAAGATAATTATGAATAACTTTGAACTAAAACCAACAGACAAGAAAGACCACTACAGATTTTTTATTAACGGAGTAGACGTAACAGGAGAACAAGAAAGAAGTACCTTCAGACATATCATACAAGTTATAGATAATGGCATAACTACAGGTCTATAATGATGCAATTTAAAATAAATAATCTTAAGTATGCTTGGGTAGCTAATGAAATTAAGCATATTGATAGTGCAAATAAAAAAGAAAAGTATTATTTAGATGAGGGATTAACTATTCCTTTAGTTTATTGCAAAGGAAATGTAGTAAAGAGCTATTGGAGAAAAGAGTCAAATATAGATGAATCCATTATAAGAAACTTCTTTGGTTCATCAGAGTCAGTAGAGCATTACAACAAGAAAATAGAGTTGTCTAAATCTCTTACTTTAAACAATGTGTCTATAGACGATGAAATTCAAGATTATATTATTTTAGGCTCTTCCTCAATAGTTGAGTACAGGGCAAAAGAAATAAATAAAATAATAGATTTGGTTTATTTAGATAATAATGGAGATGTGATGGTTGGTATAGAAATATTCTGCACCAACAAGAAAACATCTAAAGATATAGAAAAGTTTAATAAGTTAAAATTTCCAGTTTATGAATACGATATCAACAAAGGAGTCTGTTACCCAATTAGCGCACCAAACACTAACACAGAGGAGCAAAGAAGAATCTACAGAGAAATTAATGAGATTGAAAAAAACCTTAGTGGAGTCAGAATTAGAATTAAAAGAGGTAGAGAGTATGTACGTAAGCAACGAAAAGGAATTAAATTGGAAAACAAAAAGTACTGGGAAGAGACAAATAGAATTGAGGAGCTTAGAGATAGAATTAAGGAGCTTAGAGACTCGTCCAGCTGTTCAAGACCAATTTCTAAAAGAGAAGAAGAAAGCGAAGAAGATGAACGAATTAGTGAAATTAGACACGTTAATCAAGAAATTAATGAACTTAAAGAAAGATTTAAGCGCTATGAAGATGAAATTAGAGATTGCGAAAAATTCAAAAGCGAAGCAATCGCAGAAGAACTTGGAATTAAGATGGAAATTAAGGAAGCAGAAAGAGAAGAACTTGAAATTAAAGGTAGATTTATCGAATAAATATACACAATCGAAAATAAATTTTAATTATTATAATGACAGATAAGTATAAACTTAAATTAATGCACATCATAGGATGCATAAAGAACAATTATATCTCCGAGATAGAAGGATACAACTCCATTCTTAAACTCATAAGAGACTCGGAGAATGACACAGAAACAATAACTATAGATGTATAAGACTAGTTGGAGTACAGAACACCTTAAACAACTAAAAGACATAACTAACCATAAAGTAATATACGATGGTTATGAGTTTGTATGGATGTCTAGATTAGATAATCAATGGAGTAGACACTATGTATCTAACTTTGATAACTATAACAAACCTATGTCTTGGATACACATAAACATCTATAAGTGGAATAAGGAATATAACAATAGACACTCTAAGTATCTGGAAGATATGAGAAGAAGTCTAGAGATAGATATTCGTATACAAGAGATAAGTAGAATAGCTAATATAAAGACTAAACAAAAGATATTAGAAATACTAAACCTAAAGCCAGATATAAACAATAAAGATATATCAGACATACTAGGAGTAACTATAAGAACAATAGAAAGACATAGAAAATGAAAGAATTTGAAGTAGTGCTTAATAAATTAATTAAGGCTGAATCAGAAATAGTTAGGTTAAAAAAAATAATAGAAAAAATATCCCCTAATCCAAAATTAAAAGAACAATACAACAATATTGAAGACATTGCAAGAAGCAATAATTATTCTAATAAAGATAAGGTTATTATGATTCTCGATATTAACGAAAATATGTCAACCTCAAAAATATCTAAGATAACAAATATATCAAAAAGAAGCATACAAAGATACAGGAAATCAATAGGTAAAGTCTATAAGCACCCTTTAAAACCTAATGAATCTAAAATATTAGAATCCAAGACTTATTTAATGAAGAACAGCAGGAATGGTATGTATAAAATTGGTAAAAGCATTAATCCATCTCGCAGAGAAAAAACATTACAGAGTGAAGAACCTATGATAAAAATAGTAAAAACTTGGAACTATGATATAGAAAACACACTTCATAAAAAATACTCAGAACAAAGAGTTAGAGGAGAGTGGTTTAAGCTAAGCTACATACAGGTTAAATATATTTGTACTAATTATTAAAAAGTGTCGGTACTACCAAGCTTAGTAGCGACAACTTTTTTTTGACAAGTATTGTAAATCAGCACTTTACAAAATCCAAAATTAGCCCTATAGTAAACTACTTTTTTCTATTTTTTCAGATTCGAATATCCAGTTTTTATTGAAAAGATATTTGGTTGAAATCTAAACATTGGGCATCTTACTTCCACTATAACCCATATTACGCTTCCTTTAAGCTATTATAAAAAATACCCGGTATATTTGTATTATTTTGGTATAAAGATGTCTTAAATCGCTTAATTTGAGCTGTTTACCCTATCTATTACTACTATATTTAATTATCAATACATTACAAAATTATTGCATAAAAAAAAGCTACTTAAAAAAGTAGCTTAATTTATTGTAAAATTATTGTTAGTATCTTGAGTTTATAAGGTAGTTTATAAAGTTAAATTGTTCCCTATTTTTTATACTTGTTAGTTCTATATTATTACTAATTTCTTTTAAATAATTGTTATCTAATTTAATTAGCCAATTAATGAGCGAATAATCTTTAACTAACTCTATTGTGTTTACTCTTAAGTAATTTAATTGTTCTATGTTCATAGCTTTATAATTGAATAGTTAAATTTTTTAAGTTTGGTTTAATTATTTCCACCAATTTAAAAGTATCATATTTTAGACGGTATCTTGTCAAATCATTGGTAAAAATATAGTCCGTTATTAAATTATTTTTTGTATTAAAACAAAGGAAGCATTTTTTAGTTTTACTAAGTTTTAAAAGTAGTGTTAAATTAATTTTATACGTATTTTTCATGTTATTGCTTTTTTAATGCGTTGATACTATTGTTTAGATAATTAGCTGTAAATAACCTTTGATTTTTAACGAAATCATTATTCATATAAAAATAATGTGCTTGGCCTATTATTTCTGCATTTATAAGCTCTTTTTCAAAAACCCATTCTTTTGGCAATATGTCCCTTTGTATATTACAAACTATAGACTCTTCAGTAATGGAATAACCTAAATTGTAATTGATATGGATATAGTCATGCCATGCTCGAAAATAATGGTTTATTTTTTCTTTGCCGAAAATTGTATTTTTACTTTCACCTTTCCAAACGTAAATTTTTCCCGTTTCTTTGTAAATTTGTTTATTCATTTCAAAAGTCCCTTCAATATCGTTACTATTAAAGGTATCAACGTCCGTTAAAATAAAAGTATTTTTATGAGTTTTAAACCATAGTTTTACAAACTGGTTTAACCTAGTACTAAATGGAATATTGACAGCTTGTTTACTGGCTAAAAATAAATATTTGCTTTTCATGTTTTTAATTTTTATAAATTATTAATTTTTTTTATAAATTCTATACCGTCAAAATAACTTTGAGTTCTTGCTTCATGGTATACCTTGCTTAGTTCATTGGCTAAATTATAAAGTTTATTTTCTAATAATTCACCGTGCAAAATTCTAAATTTTTCGTTTAATACTTGAATTTCTGTTTTTGTTTCAATATTCATTATATAAAGTTTTAATTGTTAATAGCATAGTTTGCACCTTTTGCAAGCTCTTTTAATATTTGATTTGCTTTTTTTAATACTTGCTTAATTTGCTTCATTTTATTGCTTGGTTTTTATTAATATTTCACAAATCTACAAAAGTTTTTTTAATAAACAACAAAAAAAGTAAAAAACTTTACAAAAATAGCTTTTTTAACGTTTTAAAGGTATTTTCTAAAATATAGCTTTGTAATATAAAAGTTAAAGAAATGTACACGCACGCAGCTACAAAAAATATTTCAATTAACCAAACAAAAAAAGTTAAATTATTTTTTAGCCAAAAGTCAACAAATTTACAGCCCCATCCCCATCATATTAAACATAGGGGTTCATATTAAACATACCCCATCATATTAAACATAAACTTAAATAATTATAACAATGGTAACAGAAATTTTATTAAAAGAGTACAGCAATTTAGAATTTGTTTTTGGTAAAGAATATATCTCTATGATGTTTAGAGATTTCAATTCTTACTGTGAAGTTAGAGAGGATAGTACATTTCACGAAATTAGAGAAGAACTAATCAATTTAGAATATTAATTTAATTACCCATCATATTAAACATAGTGAGTTACCCCATCATAACAAAGACGGAATAAAAATAAGAAAGGAGCAACAAAATTAATTGTTACCCCTTCATAATAAACGCACCCCTTTATATTAAACGCTCTATCTTATTGTGTAAATTCCTTTGTTCTTACTTGTAGCTAATCTCATCAAAGCATATCTTATAGCATCACAGAAGTGATTAAACTTATCGATTGGTCTTACACCTTTCTCGTGCCATACATAGTTGTTAAACTCCTTTATAACACCTTTACTTCTTGGGTCTACTATTATCTCATAGTCCTGCATAAGTGCTATACCAGATAATATACTACCACTTTTCTTTACAGCAGGTTGTATGTTCAATCCTTTCTTCTTTAGCTCCTTTATAAGTCTAGGTTCAGAAGAATCACAAACTATCAAATCTAAGCCACATTCAGCTCTGTTCATATTTGCTATATCTGATGTAGAAAGCCCTGTTTTACCATAAATCTCCTTTACATAGACTCTATTGTTAAAATCATCTACAGATATCTTTACAAGCGTTGTAGGGTCTTCAGAGAACCCAAAATCCTGCCCATAAATGGTCTTTTCTGTCTGTATGTAGTCTCCAACCTTCCAATTTCTTATAATTGTTCCTTCTGCCTTAGCTAACCATCCTCCTAGTATCTGATGTTGGTATTTATCTGGTCTTCTAGCCTTCATCTCTAATACTCTGCTAAGAAATGAGTCTGATAGGTTGTCCTTGTTGTCTTTATACGTTGTATGGATGTAAGTTGTGTCTCCTTTAGTTCCGTTATGACCTGCATCAACAATATTACCTAAAAAGAACCTCTGATATATCCAATGCTCCTTTGTAGTTGGGTTTAGTATCAAAATAACCCTGTTTTGCTTGTTTTGAGACCTTATAGAGAAGTCTATCTTATCAAATGTACCTTCATCATCAAGTTCCTCTGCTTCATCGACTACAAACGTTGTAATTCCGTTCAAAGACTTTAGTGCAGCTGTCTGATTACCACTAGATGTCCTTATACCCTTAAATATAATGGAAGAACCTGTCTGTAGGTTAGTTATCTCATCCTTAGTTATCCTAAAGTGAGCATTTACTCCCATCATATCAATCTTCTCTACAAATTCTGGTATAATAGATGTATTGGCTGATGCCATTGTATAACGAGTAAACAATATCTTGTGTCCACTTTCGTATGTAAGGTTTAGTAGGAATACGTTTATACCAAAAGACTTACCACTACCCCTACCTCCTGTAATAACATTGTATCTTGTCTTACTTTGGAATAAAGGTATGTACTTGTCATGTAAGTTTATGCTATTCTTCATCTTCTGGTGTTACGTCTATAATATCTTCTGGTGTAGGAGGTTGGTGTCCATAGAAATTTATAACAGGTGTTGCTGACTTCTGTGTAGCATTACCAAACCCATCCTTAGGTTTACCGTAAACATATTCTAGTAATAGTTTTCTATCGTTATGGTTTTTCTTAGCCTCTTCTGCTAGACTCATCCAGAAGTCTTGTTCAGAACCAAATACCTTTTTAATGGCTTTGACTCCGAACTCCTTCATTCTTTCTCTCTTAGCTTTGTTTATAGCTGCTGTAGTAGGTTTAACAACATCTAACTGACCTTTCTTCCTTTTGTTATACTTCCTACCATCGGTAGGTTTAATCTCATTTGATTTAGCCATAAGTTTAATCTTAATACTATAACGATATGTTTAGGTTTTTGTTTACAACTAAGCACAAAGCACATTAAAACGTGCCTTGTACAACTGTTAGAATTAATTATTTTTACTAACCACGTTTCTATACATAGACAAGAAAGGAACACGCCATCCTGCCACTTTCACTTTGTAAGTTTCACCTACCGTAAATTTATTTTGGTAGTCAGCAGAGTTAAATTTTGAGTATAACCAACTATCTGTGTTCTCAAACACTTCGCTTTTTGTGTAGATGATAAATTTACTGCTTATGTTTTCACCACTACCTGTCGCAATCCTTTCTTTTTCAGTTACGGTTATTTCAATAGTTTCAGTACTCATTTTGTAAGCCACTGAATAAGCCGTAAAAATCACTAATGCTAACACAATGTATAGTGCATAGCCACCAAATAATCTTTTAAATAATCTTGTTTTCATTTTTATAAAATTTACTGTTAATACTAATTTGTGTAGCTTTTAAAGTGGCTACGACACCATACACACGCACGTTGTATGCAATTAAAAAAGACATACAACAACGTGTATAAAAAATAAATTTATTCAAGTTCTTTATCCGTTATTGCTTTGTACACGCTCTTCAAGTCTGCCATATCTTTAAGGGTTTTAATATAATACAAACCACCATCAACTTCACAGAAATGGCATAAATCCCATCTACCTTTAAATCTATTGCTTTTTATTATACTAAATTCCCATCTATCGCAATAACTACCATCGGTTTCTTTTCCGAATGTTTGCAGTTTATCTAAGTCTTTCTCTGTTATCATATCCATAAATTTACATTTTCATACACAATTCAGTTATATGCAATAGTTTAATAAAAAATAGCCCCACGCTCTTTGCCTTCCTATCGTCAGGCATTAAGTTTTTGCGGAATATTCCTTTTCAAGCCTCTTTCTCTCATTTGCCAATCATAGTCCAACAGGTAGTTTTTTGAATTACCTATCAAATCATATTTATCTATACTAAAAGATACTTTTGCAAATGTTCTCATTCCTTCAATTTCTTTATCAGATACTTTATGTATCACAAATTGGTCAAGTCTTAATAAGCTGTTTTGTGGGTAGCTAAATTCATTATCGACATTAGCTTGCTGTTCCATTTCAACCATTGAAACATCATCATCAAGGCTTAAATCAAACTTTCCGAAATTGAAAACCGTAGGTAAAGAATTAGACCACAAGTAATTTATATCATCTGTAAGAAATCCGTCAGAATGGTAGCCTTTTCTATTAAACGAATAGCCTTTGCCTTGATACAGTCTTTTTGCCGTCAAATACACATAGCTTTCCATATACCTACTCAACCCGTAATCAGCCACAAAATCACAGCAACAAGTACCAATCAAATCTTCAAAACACTTTAGTCTATCTTCAACTATTGGTTCTGTTTGGTTCGGAAGTTTAATGGGCAAGTATTGGTAAAAGAGCATCTCTTTACAGTCAATGTCAAGTATGCCTAAATCCTTTGGTTTGCTTCCGTATTTCATAGCTTCACTCTTTCAAATACATATAAACCTAATTCCTGCATAATAAACAGTTTGCAAAATCCTAAGTATTCCAGATTGCTATCATCTTCAATCGGTTGTCCTGTTTTATAAAACTCTAAGTGTCTAATCTCAGTTTCGTTTTCTTCATCTTCTTTAGGTGGTTCTACAATAGCCCATAAGAAGAATTTACCATCTACATCATCAACTCTGATGATTTTAGCATCTACAGGCAATTCAATTTCCTGCTTCTCTTTGATGCTTAGTTCATATTTGAATATTTTTTTTGCCATCGCTTCGCTATTTTTTATTAAACTACAGTTCGCTCGTACCTCGCCATATAACACAGGGTATAGTTCAGTTTCGTTCCTCAACCGAAACCATACCCAAGTCCGTTGTATTAGTCACAATTATTAGGCTAAGTATTTTTCTATCGCATCTTTGTATTCTAAAACACCTTGTTCATATGAATCAAAGTATTCACTTTTTTGAAAGCCTAATAACAGTTCACGTTGTTGGCTAACATCAGTTAAAGTTAATTGCTTGGCTTTGTACTCGTTTAAATAAGAATCCATTGCTTTATGTATTTCGTCCCATTGAGTAGGTGTTAATCTACCTATCATCGGGTGTAATTTTAAAATGTCTTGTTTTTTTATCATTGTTTTATTTAATTTATTTATTAATAATTCACGCATCTAACTTTAACCAAACTCGTTACCAATGCATACCTTCCATTGATGTACTGGTTTCTATTACTTCACATCTATCCTTTACCTTCCAAGCCCAGGACTTTATTCTTAAAGTCATCATTTCATACATCTCATCTATCCTATCGTCTGGAATAACATCTGCTAACTCGTGTATCTTATTTCTATCCGATGCATCAAGCTTTCTATCTATTCTTTCGTTTATTATCCTAACCCTTTCAGACTTCCTGCTTTCTATTCTTTCTCTTTGCTTCTTCTTATCGTCAAAGAATAAGTCATAAACATTTCTAAACTTAACAAAGCTTTCATAGTAAACATTTATCTTTCTTAATGCATGGAATATAGATGACCTGTTTCTTTTTACTCCCATATCTCCAAACCATTCAGATATCATTCTATCATTCATTCCGTTTATATCACACATTACCTTATAGAACAAAGCTCTAAAGTATGCTTGTTCTTGATATCTTGATGTGCTTGTTAAATCTAATCCTGTTATTTGTACAAATTTATCAGCTAATTGTTTAGCTGCTTCTACATTGTATGTTCTAAGTTTTGCCATTGTTATCTCTGTTTTGTATTTTTTCGTATTCTTTCCATATTTTAATATAAGCCTCTGTAAGCGACAATACCTCTGGATATGTATGCTTCCTATGCCCTAGCTCTATTGATACTCTCCAGCCATCTTTAAATGCCTCTGGGTATATTACATATCCTCTCTTAAAGCAATGACTCTGAGCATCGTTATTTGTATTGTAATAATTAAATGAAGTCTTCTTCTTCTTCGCCATAGTAATAATCATCTTCTGCATTACTCTTATAGTTCAATGCTCTAAGCAAACCATCACATTCTTCATAAGACTCGTCTTCTTCTGCTTGTTGTATCCACAACTCTACATCTTCTCTAGAGTAGCCTAAAAATAATAAGTCAAGACCTAGCTCATAAAAGTGGTCGGATACATCTTTGTTAAATGGCATACTACAATTCTCCGTAAAATGTATATTGTTCTAAATCGTAGTCACTCATAATATAGTTCTTATAGACGTCTGTAGCTTCCTGCAACTTCTGTAGCCCACTATCTATAAATCCTGCTGTAATAGTATAGACTCCAACATCTAATGTTCTTTTATCTACTACCAGGAATATAAAGTCATCTGCATTAAATAAGTCTAGATATAAAGCTGCCTGTAAGTCATAACTGTATTTCTTAGCTGAGTACTCAAAGTCTTGTATGTTAGCTGTAGTCTTTAAGTCTATGATAGTCGTTCCTTTCTTTGCATCTGCCTTACCTCTAAATGGTAACCCCATAAACTCTCCTATTGCTGGTATCTCAAACTCACATCCACTTAGTAAAGCAGCAGCTTCTTCATTGGCTAATACAGCTTTAGCTATCTTCTGTGCCTTGTTAAGTTCTAGGTTAGTGTATACTAAGTCTTTACCTAACTCTTCTGCTGTTAACTTAAAACTCTTACTAGCTTTAGTCCCATCTACAAATGTAAACTCATCAAGTCTATGTGGCTCTAGTACACATAAGTGTGTTAGTCTACCATCTCTAAGTGCTTGACTATCTGGAGAACCTTCAGTAAGTGATGTTGCGTATGCTTTAGGAGACTCTATTAATTTCTTACAGGAAGACGATGATAATGCGTGTTGACCTAAGTATCCATAATAAAAAGAATCATCATACATCTTAGGTATAATGTCAGATACCTTGAATTCATCTCCGTTTAGCAGTTTTATATTTTTCATAATGTTTGTGTTTAAATGAACTGCAATATAGTAATATTATTTATTATATCAAATAAATTTAATCTTTTTTACAATTAGATGTTCTAGCGAGTTTAGTGGAGGTGTCCATCCTTTAGCATTGTTATCTCCTCCAAAGCTATTGCCCTTAACTTTAACATCATTGTTTCTAAGGTGGTTAAGTAGGTCTAGTCTTTTAAATACATAGGCAGTCTCTACACCCTCTAAGCTTTTAAGGATGTAAACATAGTATGTTGCTTTGGATGCAATGATACCACTATCCTCTCCTTTCTTTGTGTTTTGAAACTCTATGTATAAGTTTACAGGTCTTGAATATCTATCAGCATAGTAGTAGCCTTTAGAGTCATACTTTACCTCGTAAGTAACCTCGTTACCCTTGTAGTTGGCTTTTATATCCCAATCATAGAATCTTTTGTTTGGTGCTTTCTCTATGTCTGTATGTGTTTTAGATAATTCATTAAGCCACAAACTTTCTCCTATGTTACCTTTTACAAAACTCATATCTATTTGTATGTTGTGTAAACCGACATCAAAGGTTTCAATACCTTACTCTTAAATGCACAAGATATACAGCCTGTTATCCTTATCTTAAATATCCTGTTAGCTATTGCAAACAATTCTTTTTGAGCAAACCTATCGTATATCCTAGTATCATTATCAAAGTACTTTGAAAGTATTTTATATTCTTCTTCCGTTAAGCACTCAACCGTTCTGTATCTAAAAAGTTCATTTAGTTTTTCTTGTCTCTCATCACAGCCACAATCTTCTCCAGCAACAAACTTAACAACATCCTTAATCCCTGTTGCTTCTGTTATCCTAGCTACAGTATCGCCTAGACCTTTAGACTTCTTAGCGTTCTCTTTTTCAAACTTAGCCTTCCATTGTTTGTAAGCTTTAGTTCTTTTGTCTCCTTTAAATTCTTCCATAGTTATAATAATTTGTCGTAGTCTCCGTTAAAGTAATCTTGAGCATCTTCATCAAACTTTTCTCTTAGTCTTCTCTTGCAGTTCTTAGATGTATTGTATAGTGAAGTTAGACTTATACCTTTGTACTGATTACCATCCTCATCTATAAACTTGCTTTCTTTTTCTAAACCTCTTAGAGATATATCTGTCTTGTAGTAAATGTCCGTAAACATTATATCGTACCTATGCCATTGTTTTATTTCTTTGTCGATACTATCCATTAAGTTCTGGAAGGCATAGTTTTCTTTAATGTCAAAAGCTTCTAAAACTTGGTAAGAGTAAACAACCTCATCATACTCAACGAGAGGCTGCTTACTTTTTACCCTCTTATAATCAATACAAACACTAAACAAAGTACTGTAGAAGTAACCGAATCGTATTCCGTTATCTTCGTTTAAAATCTTATTAACGTCTTTTAAAGACCTGTGTATTTTTAAATATGCTTCTTGTACTAAATCCTCAGCAAACATATTAGAGCCTACAAACTTAACAGCCAATCCAACCCACTTTTTGTGGCTCTTGTAAAGCTCTGCTAATAACTCATTCTTAGTCATACATAAATATATGACAAAATAAAAATATAATAACTAAAAGTTATTAACAATTGTAACTTCTATTCTACCATTACCTTTGTCGTATTCCGTAGGTAGTAACGTCTCTGTTTTAACAAAGTCATCATTGTCATCTTCCCAGCAACCATAGTGTGTTATGGCATCTAGTAGAAATTTAGATACAACAGCTATTGCATTCATTTTATCTCTTCTTCTCTTATCTGGACTAAATAACTGATAAGTTATATTAACAGGTGTGTCTATCTTAACACCTTCTAACTGGTCTCTCATAACCTCAAAGAATACTTTTTTAGCATTACCTTTAACAATATAATGCAAGTGTATAAACTTATTCATATTAAGCCAAACGTTTAAATTCTTCTTTATCTTTCTAGGTACTTCTACATACATAGGTACTATGAGTTTTAGTTCTTTCAAGGTAATAAGGAATCTAAATATCCTGTATCTACTACTTCTGGTAGTCCTGCCTCATTAACCTTAAAGCTAAAGTCGTCAAAGGAAAAGCTTCTACTTCTTTTACAGGTAACAGTAACCCATCCTTTGTTCTGCGTATTCTTCTCTAGCTGTATCTGAGTCTCCGTCTTCTTCTCAAGGAAAGAACCTAGGTGTCCTGTAGGTTTGGTTGACCCAAAATTACTATGTATAACTGTAATAATGTGGCAATTATGCTCTGCTGTCCATTTCATAATTCTTTGAACTATTTCAGAAGACTCTGTAATATTATTTACATCAGAAACTAAGTCAGCAATTCCGTCAATAACTACTAATCCAATATTCTTAGACTGTAACTTGTCAGTCAATATGTATTCTATAAAATCTATCCTTTCTGTATAAGACATTTTTCTTAAAGCATAAGTATGATAGTCATCGTCAATCTCTCCTGCATTCATATCAACAGGTCTTCTAAATACCTTTTGTGCGTGATACCTCCCTTGTTCCGTATCAAAGTGAATAACCCTTCTCTTATCCCTCAACCCTTTTATGTGTCCACTAAACTTATTACTACCTTTTAGATATGTGCTTACCAGCAAACTTACAAAGTAGGTCTTCATACTTTTAGGAGGTGCTTGTATAAAGCTAAAGTTACCATAGGTAGCTAAAGGTATCGTGTAAGTCTTATTACCTTTTAATGTTGTTAAGTTAGCTTCTCCACAGGATATAGCTATTGGAGGTTCTTTTATCTCTTCAGATATGTCTACATAAGCATCTTCCTCCAGTAGCTTCATAAACATTCTTTGTCCTTCTTTTTCTTCTATACTCATATTGATTTACTTGTTTATCTGTTTGATGCGTCTAGGCAACTAAAGCAACAATATCTTTTGCCAAGTTGAACTTGTATACCACATTCCATACATTCACTACATTCCTCTAAAGACTTGTAGTATTCATTTAATTCTTCGTCAAATACTTCCATAATACTATAATAAAAAAGGGGAAGCTTTTACACCTCCCCAATAAATTAAAATGGCAAATCGTTTGAAACGGTTGTTTGTCTTGACTTAACATTGTTCTCCTTAGATTGGAAAACTGCTTTAGTACAACTTCCATCTGTCCACACCACTTGACCATTACCTAAATAGTCTTTAGCTTTCTTTGCTTCTCTTTCTTCTTTAGTTTGAGAATCAAATACTGAAACGTTCTGACCATACTGATTGGTCTCGTCATTTACCGATAGTGTAAAGTTGTAATAATTACCTGCTTTACCTTTTACGATTTTTTGTTTAGGCAACTTGTCTAAGTTGATACTAACATTAATTAATGCACTCATATTATAATTGTTTAATTTTGTGTCTAAAAAAATCCGTAGACACATCGGATATTTATTTTAATAAAGCCTCTGCGACTTTCTTACTTATCTTATACTTTGTTCTTAGTGTTTCAATATCTCCACCTTCCTTTAACCATTTCTGTGCCTTAGGAAACTCTGGAGTACCTTCGTTTAACCATTTAGTTGGTTCTGCTGACTTATCGCCTTTTCCGTGTGTATTTGTAGCATCAGCATCCTTAGTATCGTCTATTAAGAACATTCCATTTAATGCATACTTTCTAGCATAACTACTGCTACTTCCGAACGACTGAGCTATATCCATGCCCTTTCTATTAGGGTCTATACCTGCCTGTGCCTGTACACTAACCTTAGCTTCCATATCTCCTAGTGTTACTGTTGCTTCTGCAAACAATACTCCTCCTAGTTCTTTTATCTCATCAGAGATAGTTAGTGCTAAAGCATACTTGCTTAGTAGTGGCTTAACTGCCTCTAGTATGTCTTCACAACTTCTGTAGTTGTACTTACCAAAATTATTTCTTTGGTTCTTTGGTGCTTTCAATTCTTTTTGAATTGCGATTAACTTGTCGTTAAAATCTAAATCTTTTTTACTCATCTTTATTATTGTTTAATTTACTAATTTCTAAATACTTTCTAATCCAATATCTTAATTCAGATTTGGTTTTTCTAATTACAACTATCAAATGCACTATTGATGCAATAAGTAATAGCAATGTTAATAATACTAGTATCATAACGACCCTAATATTATTTCTTTATAACCCTCTGGAAGTTCATCTGTCTCACAAAGTTCTATAACTAGTTCTTTAAGTTGGTCTTTTTCTATTGTTAACCTACCTACTAAAGCCTCTAAAGCTTTAATTCTTTCGTTTTGATACTCTACTGTTTCTTTCATTATAATTGTTTTATGGTGCAATCTACAATTAATATTTTAATCCACCAAATTTATTTTTATATTCCTTTTATTAATACTTAAATAATCCTTTTCTTCTCTAACCTTAAACTCAACACATACTCTAGTCAGATTAGTATCTTCCTTTAACATATCCCACATCATATCATCTATAGCTACCCAACCCACCTTTGGCTCTCTGCTAATAGCTAAATCTAATCTTTCCAACTCTCTATCTACATCTCTTAGGTAATTACTTACGTTTTTGTTATCTGTAAATTCTAGTAACAATTCTATTGTTCTGTTTCTTATCTGTTCTATTGACTTTGAATAATCCATATTTATCTTGCACGTTTATATTCTTTACCATCTATCCATCCTGTTATTGGGTTTACCTTTTCCTCCCAAAACTTATAGTCTCCATAGGTAAAATAATTTGACTTTTGTCTTTCCTCTTGAAATAATTCTTTAGTTCTACGCATTTCTTAAATCTATTAGTATTAAATTTCTTTTCATTGTATCTGGCATCTTTCTTAGATACCTGTTGTAGTACCAATACTCTGCGTCTTCTTTATTTGTGTAGAAGCAAGAGTAGTCGTGCAAGTTACCATCATCATCTGGTGCTTTGTATATCCAATTTTTATGTTCGTTAAATCTTCGTAATGTAATCATACCTGTTTATCTTTTAAACAAAGCTAATAAACATAACTTAAACTACCAAAAAATAAGTAATGTATTTTTACCAAATAGCAAAATAAGGAGGCTGTAAGCTATCCGTATCAAAGTATAAGGTGTCTTCGCTAACAGCTATTCTTTCTATACCACACTCTATAAGTCCTTTAATAAGTCTCATTCTCTTCTTTGTAGATAAGACTCTAATCCTTATTCCTAAACCAACTCTATGTGCATTCTTGGATGATAGGAACATTTTATCAGCTACAGGTTTTGAAGTATACCCTAGTATAATATCTGGTCTTATTCTGTACATCTTACAAACAACATCTAAAATGTATACAGGTTCTCTCTCCATAAATAAATAACCAGAACCTTCAGAATCTGGCGAATCAAACATAGACCATCTTAAATGTGTTAAACCCTCTGTATCTTTCTCATTATCCATAAGTTATGATTTATCTATATCAAATATATCATAAATAAATAACATAATTGTTAATTGTTGTTAACAGACAGGTATTGACTTTCTCATTTTTTTAATATAACTTCGTCTTCATAAAATGAAATACTTCTCCTTTTAACCATATCTTATCGTAGCCTCCCAAAAGGCGAAGATAAAGATATTATCTTTAAGTATTAAGATTTAAGTATGTAAAGAAAACATTATAGTTATACCAATACAGGATAACTATGTTCTAAATTTAGGGGATAAATATTTATAGAGGAATATCTTGTTTTTTGTCTTTTACTTGTGACGTATTTTTTCTAGTGTTCTAGCACCAAAATATCCACCGTAAACTAACATAAGTAGATTACCAAGTAGTGATACCCACTCAGAATCTATTTTAAAGCCTTCTAAGGAACTATCTAGTATAACGTAGATAAATAGACTTAAAGTTAAGAAAGCTAGACTTAAAGGTCTTATATTGGAAGCTAACCAGCTATTAGAAGACATATCAGACTCCCAACGTTTAGTTACTTCTTGCATTTCCATTACATCTTGCTGTAGGTCAGCCAACATCATTTCTTTATCTTTTGCTGGTATCTCTTTATCTTCTGTAATAGCTTTTAAAACCTCTACTGGATTACCTCCATCAATAGCAGCAACAATTGTTTCTCCCATTGGAATATTGTTCTTTACAACACCTCTCCAAAGGTTACCAAAAAACGTACCCTTGCCACCATTCTTTCTTAATTTTGGATTACTCATTATAATAAAATGTTAAATAAATGAAATACACAAGGTAGTATAGTATA
>Ga0228631_1000269_pt1 | contig 32190 bp, 8 predicted proteins | sample 39DmetaG_FD_183049 | JGI IMG/M metagenome (GOLD analysis project Ga0228631, IMG submission 183049) | Seawater microbial communities from Monterey Bay, California, United States - 39D | ecosystem: Environmental > Aquatic > Marine > Coastal | place: USA: California | collected 2016-09-28
CTAACAAAATTTTAGCAGCTATGGATGTAAAGTTTGGAACTAACTTTACACAAGCTACAGGAGGTTTAGCTGTTGCAGGTGAATACCCAACAAATTATTCTCCTACTTTAAGATAAGTAAAGAATTATTATAAATATTAAAAAAGGTTGAGCTTTTGCTCAACCTTTTTTTAGTTTAAATAACTTATTAAAATATTAAAAAGTTGTTTAAATTCTTTAGGTGGATATTCGTGATCAAACTCAGAGGATTTATAGCTGTTTTATGCCCTATTTATTTTAAAACAAGCAATCATTGCCCCATCAGTAAATCTTTTTGATGTAGGCGCTTCTAAATCGTTTATAGCATTAAGATTAATATTGTTAATCTCATTTGTTAATGCCTTAATCTGTTCTTTAGTTAAAACAATTTTTTTAGAATCATTATAGGATTTAAAAGAGAATAAATTATTTTCAACTAATATTTCATACAAAGCGCCTCTTGTTTGAGCTTTATACTCTATTTTGTAATTGTTTTTCATTACTTTTTGTTGTGATGCACAGTTAAAAAAAGAAAAACTTAGTAATATAATAAGATGTTTCATAGTGTTTAGTTCTTGATTTTAAAGTACAAAAAAAGAGCGTTTAAATAACGCTCTTTCTTGTTTTTGTAGTTTTTGCTATTAGTTCCCTACTAGTGCAGCTCTACCTCCTCCAGAAGCAAATAAAGCTCTCATTCTTTCTTTTTGTCCTAAACTAAACATATTCATACAGCTATCATCTGTATAATCCATATAGTTCATAAACTGGTCATTTGAACGACAGTGAACTGCAGATGTTGGACAACCATAATTTGGTCTGTCAGAACTTGGTGTATCAGCTACAAAATCGTCTCTGTTACATCTTCCATCACCCCATATATGTCTTAAGTTTAAGTAGTGACCTACTTCATGAGTAGTTGTTCTACCACCATCAAAAGGTGCAGCAACATAACCTGTAGTTCCAAAATACTGTGGAGAAACTACTATACCATCTGTAGCTAAATTACCTCCAGGAAATTGTGCATAACCTAAGATTCCACCACCAATATTTGCAACCCAAATATTCATGTGAGTTTCTGGTGTTACTGGTGGATATTCTGCTTTTACAGCATTGTTAGTACCCCAAGAAGTTCTTGAATTTGCATATCTAAACGTATTAGCTAACGTAAAATTAATTTCTGTATCTGCTGCTACACTAGCAAATTCGCTAGGTGTGTTGTTAGCATCATTATTATTTCTTCTAAAATCATCGTTTAAAACAGCGATTTGAGATGCAACTTGAGCATCAGAAATATTTTCATTAGAATTGCTATATACAACATGTACATAAACTGGGATGTTAATAACGCCTAAGTTATCTCCTACAGGATCTCCTCCTCCATCATCTCCACCACCATTTCCTGGTTTTCCACCTCCAGTACCACTTGGTTTTTTAGCAGCAATAAATTTTCTTGTAGCATACTCAATGTCATACATTTTTTTGTACAAGTTTTTGTCTTTTGATAATTGTTCGTTTAAGACTTTCATAGAATAACATACTTTATCTCCATTTTTGTCAGATTTGCTTTCAAACTCATCTGTATGAACATAAAAATCACTCATATCAATTTTTGATTGTTGATTGTTTGGAAGGTCAGATGCGTTATCTTGACAACCAATAAATACGCCTGTTGCTAAAACTAGCAAGCCTAATACTGTTTTTTTCATAAAAGGTTAGTGTTTTTATGGGGTTAATGAATTAAGTTAAATTGTGTTAAAACTTTGACTTTAAATTAATATTATTGTTTAAATAATAACAATTAAACAATAAAATGTTAAAAATTTTAACATTTCGAACATACACTTTTTTTGAAAGACAAAATTAATTCATAAAAAAAGTCATCAAATATTGATGACTTTTTAATTATTTAAGTAAAATGCTTCATTTATGATAACATTAATTTTGCTTTTTTTACAGCTTCAATAAGTAGATCAACTTCTGTTTTTGTATTATAAAAAGAAAACGATGCTCTAACTGTACCAGGTATTTTATAAAAATCCATTATAGGTTGTGCACAATGATGACCTGTTCTAACAGCCACCCCTAATTTATCTAAAATAGCACCTATATCATAAGGATGAATGCCTTCTATATTAAAAGAAATAACAGCTGTTTTTTCTGTTGAGGTTCCGTAAATTTTAACGCCTTCTATTTCTAAAAGTTGGTTTGTTGCGTAGGTTAATAACTCATTTTCATAGCTAGCAATTTCATTAAAACCAATAGTGTTCATATAATCTATGGCTGCTCCAAAAGCAATTCCTCCACAAATGTTTGGTGTGCCAGCTTCAAATTTATGAGGTAAACCAGCATAAGTAGTTTTTTCAAAAGAAACTGTTGCAATCATTTCACCTCCACCTTGATAAGGAGGTAGTTTTTCTAACCATTCTTGTTTACCATATAACATACCCATACCTGTTGGGCCACACAATTTATGAGCAGAAGCTACATAAAAATCTACATCTAACTCTTGAACATCTGGCTTTATATGAGGTGTTGCTTGTGCTCCATCAACCAAAACAGCAGCTCCTACTTTATGAGCAGCATCTATAATTTCTTTTATTGGGTTTACAGTACCTAAAGCATTTGAAACATGGTTACAAAACACTAATTTTGTGTTTTTGTTTAGCATGTTATGATAAAAATTCATTTCTAAAGCACCTTCTAAATTCATAGGAATTACTCTTAAAATAGCTCCTGTTTTTTCGCATAACATTTGCCAAGGTACAATATTAGAATGATGCTCTAAGGCAGAAACTATAATTTCATCACCTTCTTTTAAAAGTGATGCAAAACCTGAAGCTATCATGTTAATACTGTGTGTAGTACCAGAAGTAAAAATAATCTCAAAAGCTTCTTTTGCATTAAAGTGATGTTGAATTTTAATACGAGCTAGTTCGTATTTATCAGTGGCTTCTTGGCTTAAGGTATGTACTCCTCTATGAATATTAGCATTGTAATTACTATAATAATCTACAATAGTGTCAATAACAATTTGCGGAGTTTGTGAAGTAGCTGCATTATCTAAATAAACCAAAGGTTTACCATGAACTTTTCTTTTAAGAATTGGGAAATCGTCTCGAATTTTATCAACATCAAACATAAAAATCATTTTATGATACAAAGATAAAACATGCATTTTTAAGCACATACTATTCTCAATATGAATTTCTTATTTTTACATAACTAAAATGTGTTCAAATGAAAATTTTTAAGAGAATTTTACTTTTACTGTTAATAACAGTTACAATTGCAGTTATTTATAATTATCCAAAACTAAATATTCTTGCAGGGTATTCAGCAAAAAATACTGCATCTTCAGTTTTTGTAGCAAAAAGGTCTTTAGAATTTACAGATAAATCAGACAATAATTTTTCGCCTGTAAATTTAGCTGACGACTATATAAATGAAAACAATAAATCAGCTACTTCTTCTGTGTTTGGTTTGTTAACCAGAAACGCAATTTATAGAGAAGGTTTAGGTACAGTATTAACCTTATCAAAAGAAGATGAAACTGCTGCATATTTATCACCAAAAAGAACACTAACAGATCAAACAACACCTTATCCTTATGGAAATGCAGCACAAAAAGATACCGTTTTTAACAATGTAGATTATAATAAATTAAATAACACTATTGCTACAATTTTTGGGAAAAGACAAACTAGAGCAGTTCTCGTTATTTATAAAGATCAAATTATAGCAGAAAAATATGCTAAAGGATTTAACAAAGATTCTAGAATTTTAGGTTGGTCTATGACTAAAAGTGTGCTAAGTACTGTTTTTGGGGTTATGCAATACCAACAAAAATTACATGTTATGGACAAAGCACCTATAGATTCTTGGCAAAATGATGAACGCAAAAACATTACCATTCATAATTTATTACAAATGAATTCTGGTTTAGCTTGGGATGAGAATTATGATGAAATTTCTGATGCTACAAAAATGCTTTTTTTAGAAAGAGATATGGCCAAAATGCAAGAAGAAAAACCATTAACAGGTAAAATAAATGCATCTTGGAACTATTCTTCTGGAACGTCAAACTTATTGTCAGGTATTATAAGAAGTAAATTTAAAACCCATCAAGAATATTTAGATTATTGGTACACAAATTTAATTGATAAAATTGGCATGAATTCTATGATACTTGAAGCAGATTTAGCTGGGAATTATGTAGCTTCTTCCTATGCTTGGGCAACTCCTAGAGATTGGGGTAAATTTGGTTTATTGTATCTACATCAAGGAAATTGGAATGGAGAACAAATTTTTGCTAAAGATTGGGTTAAGTACATTACAGAACCCACACCCACTTCAAATGGTACTTATGGAGCTCAATTTTGGTTAAATGCTGGAGGTAGACTAAAAGACGTACCTAAAAACATGTTTTTTGCAGATGGTTATCAAGGTCAAAGAGTATATATTTTACCAGACCAAGACTTGGTAATTGTAAGAATGGCACTTTCATGGATGGATGAAAATCAATTTTTAAAAGGAATTTTAGCATCTATAAACTAAAATTTACATTTTTTACAACTTTTTTTTAAAAATTAATACAATATTCTTAATATTTCTTACAACTAATTAAAAATCTTTTTTTTAAGTGAAATTTTATATTATTTTTAACATTAAACTTTTATAATAAAATTTCCATAATCATTTTTAAGCGATTTAAATTTTATTTAAAAATTACTAGAAAAACAAAAACGAACTTATAAGACCAATTAAATTTTAAAAGCCCCCCACTTTATATAAAATTTAATTTTAATACTTTATAAGAAAAAATACATGCAATTGTGCTTAAAAATATGCTAACTACCTTATACCAAACTGTTTTAAATAGAATCCTATTTATTCATAAAAAAGTCTTTTTTTTATTTCTATTAAGCTTTTTTCATCTTGTTTTATTTTCTCAAAACTTAGTTCATAATTTTGAGTTCAATAATAATTTTAATGATAGTGAAGGCACAGGTGTTTCTTTAATAACATCAAATGTTGCTAGTTCAAACTTTCTATCTAGCCCAAATGCCTGGTCTTGGACTCAACCAAATTCGCCTGGTGGAGGTTTAATATTAAGAACCAATCTATTACCAAACCCAAATAGTTATTCTGTTGGGTTTAGAATTTCATATCAAGATACAGGTAATTCTAATGGAAGTACTAAGAGTTATAAAAAAATACTGTCTTTTAAAGGGGAAACAGATGATAATGGCCTTTATTTTAATCATCGAAATCTTGAGTTTTTCCCTTTTGGAGCAAATGCATCTGTAACTTATTTGCCTAATACTTTTTATGATTTTGTATTAACAAGAACAGCAGCTAAAGAAATAAAGGTGTATGTCGTAGAATCTGATGGTACTGTTACACAAGTTTATGATGAAACAGATACTAGTGATTCTTCTGTACCCAGATTAGTTGGGGGTAATAGAGAGTTTATTTTTTTTAAAAACGACAATACTTCTACAGAACATACACCTGGAGGTGTTGTAAGAGGTATTCGTTTATGGGATGCTCCATTAACTCAGTCTCAAATAGGAGCAGCACTATCATCTGTTACAACTGGCGATGCTACAAATTTATCTGCATCTTCAGCAACTTTAAATGGTGAGGTAAATCCACAAGGCACTGCTTCTAACTTTGTTTTTGAATATGGTTTAACTACAAGTTATGGGCAAACTATTGTTTCAACTCCATCTAGTAGTAGTGCATCAGCATCAGTAGATGTTACTGCGAATTTAATGGGTTTATTACCAGGTACATTATATCATTACAGATTAAAATCGACTAATACAGCTGGTAGCGCATTTGGATCAGATAAAACATTTACAACTCAAGGTTCAGGTGGTGTAGCTGGTGCAAATCTTTGGTTAAAAGGTAACTCAGGTGTAACAAATAGTGGAGCTACTTTAACAAGTTGGAGAGATCAAACAGGAATTAATACATTTAATTTTTTAGGAAACCCAGCATTAGGTGATAAATCCGTTAACTTTAATTATGCTGTAGATTTTGATGGTGTAGATGATTACTTATCTGGTAATACAGCTATAAAATTTCAAACACTTTATGCTGTAATTAAAAACAAAGAAGACAATAATTCTTCTCCAGTAATATCAACTTCTTCTGGAACTACAAATACAGCAAACACATTAGGTTTCATGATGTCTGGTGTTAATATGTTAACTTCATATGCTTCTTCAGGAAGTGCAAACTCATTTAGATCTTCAGGAAATTTAGGCATTGAAAAATATAAAATTGGAGTTGTGGAATTGGTTCCAAACTCAAATCTTTCTAGTCAAAAAACATTTATTGATGGTTTGTTTTACAACACTGTAAGTATTACAGGATCAGTAATGACAACTTTTCAAGGCATACCAACTGTGGGAAGTATACAATCAGGCAGTACAAATTATTTCAATGGTCAGATTGCTGAGTTAATTATGTTTCCAAACGCACATACTGATGAAGAAAGACTTAAAATTGAAACGTACTTAGCTCTTAAATACGGTATAACAATAGACAGTTCTTTAGGTAATTATGTAAGTTCTTCTGGCACATCAATTTGGAATAACAATTCTTACTGGAATGATGTATTTGGTATAGGAAATGATGCAGCTAGTGGATTAAATCAATCGTCTTCAAATAGTATAAACACAGGTAGTGGTTCAGGTGTTGGGCAAACAGGTAAAGGTAATATTGTGTTAAGATCACCAAGTTCATTAGAAGATAATGACTTTTTAATGATTGGTCATGACAATGCAGCACTTACAGAAGAAAGAGTAGACTTACCAACGTCAGAAGATGGTAAAATACGTTTAAGAAGAGAGTGGAAAGTTAAACATACAGGTAATGTAGGTACTGTAGATTTAATTTTTAATTTAAATGGTATTTGTTTATCAGGAGTATTAAATACAGACTATGCTTTATTAATAGATGAAGATGGTAATGGAGACTTTACAAACGGATCTGTTTCTGTTATTACCCCAACAGCTTTAGCTTCTGGAGTTTTAACTTTTTCGGGTGTTACATTAAATGATAATGTAGTTTTTACTTTTGCAGGTACACCAGCAAGACTTAGATTATCTTCTGTTGTAGATACAGACAATCAAACCAAATGTGAAAATACACCTATAACAGATATTACTTATAAAGGCACAAATTTATCTGGAGCCACAGTAACTGGTTTACCTACAGGTGTTACAGCCTCTTTTAATAATGTTACGCAAGTTTTAACAATATCTGGTTCTGCAACAGTAAATGGCACTTTTAATTATACAGTAAACACAACAAGTAAACAATGTTCTACTGCACCTTCTTTAACAGGTACCTTAACTATAACAGAAAACGAAACAGTATCTGCACCTTCTGCTACACCAACTGTACAAAAAGATGTTTTAATAAGCCCTATTACGCATACAACAACAGGTGCAATTGCACTAGGGTCTGCTACAGGCTTACCTATAGGTGTTAAAGCTTCTTTAGCTTCAAATATTCTTACAATTTCTGGTACTCCAACAAAAACAGGCGTGTATAATTATTCAATACCTATACTTGGCAACTGTAACTTTGTTAGTGCAACAGGTACAATTACAGTACAAGATGCTCTAGATTCAGATGGTGATGGTGTTTTAGATACAGATGATTTAGATTCAGATAATGATGGAATTTTAAATACAGACGAAGGTTTTGGGGCTGTTATACCATCAAGACCAATAAGTACGTATACTTCATCTACTAGTATAAAAGCAGCTTCTGGGCCAAATATTTCTACACCAACAAATGGATATATAGTTACAGATAGATCTACTTCAGGTAAGTTTGCTTTTGATGCAGTTTCAAGGTCAGAAGTAGGCTCTGGAGGTGGAATTGGTACAGTTTCTTATGTAACCATAGATGTAAATTTTGCCCCAAAAGAAACCGTTAGTAATGTAGATGTTAGTTTTAAAATTGGTAGTCAATCTGACCCTAATGGAAGTGGTTATTTTGATGAAGGGTTCTATATTGAAATAAATGGTGTTGTTGTTGTTAATTTCAATTATTTACAATACAATACAAACACTGCTTTTAATAATATTTTTGATGTTAATGGTGGTGGCTGGGCTCCATGGAATGGAGAAGGAAACCCTACCTTAGAATTGGATTTATTGGGTAGAAAGGTTAGGCTTATGGCAGACACTAAATCTGGCTCAAGACAAGATGCATTGCCTTTTATTACAAATTCTAAACCCAATGCTATACCAGAAATAAATTTTGAAAAAGGAGTAACCATTGGAACAGCTTTTAATAATGAGTCTGGTCCTGGAGGTATTGGGATTCAAACATTATCTTTTTCTGCAGATGTTGCTACACATACAGATAAAAATGGAGATGGTATTTTTGATTATTTATCTCCAGATAGTGATGCAGATGGTTGTGGAGATGCAAACGAGGCTTATGGTGCAGGTACTGATACTAATGGAAATGGACAGTTTGGTGCAACACCAACCTTAGCAAATGGTGGCGTAAATGCAAATGGTTTAGTAGTTGCTGCAGGTATTGCCCCATCAACAAGAGCTTATCTTAAATCTCCTTTAGATTCGAATAACGATCTTATTAGAGACTATTTGCAACTTTCTAAAGAAGTTGTAAGTATAAGTACACAACCAGCAAATACAGCTGTTTCTATTACAGATGTTGCCACTTTTTCAGTTACTCCTCAATTACAAGGTACAGGTTTAGACCCAGCATATCAATGGCAAGAAGATCCAGGCACAGGTACTTTTGCAGATATTACTGATGGTGGTTTGTATAGTGGTGCAACCACTGCAACACTTTCAATAACAAATCCATTATCAGATAAAAATGGATATAAATATAGGTGTATTGTAAGTCCTGTAGCTAATGTATGTTTAAATCCACAAACTAGTTCTGCAGCTACTTTAACCGTAAACAAACACCCAATAGTTTTAGTAGACGATTCTTTTACTATTTCTCAATTAAGTTCTACAGCTACAGCATTAACTTTACCAACAAGAGTTATTGCAAATGATACTTTTCTTGGTGCTCTACCTATTATTAATGGCTCTTCTAAAACTACAACGTTAACACAAACAGGTACTACAGTTTCTGGGATTACTATAGAAACAACTACAGGTAATATAAATGTAGATAACACTGTAACACCTGGCACATACACTTTGTCATATACTTTATGTGAAGATGCAGACCCTACAAACTGTCAAACAGCAACTATAACAATAAATGTTTTATTAGATACAGATTTTGATGGAGTTGCAGATGTAAATGATTTAGATGATGATAATGATGGTATTTTAGATACGGTTGAAGGTGTATGTACTTTGCCATCTCAAATGAGGTTAGGTTACATAACTAACTCTAGAGATTTTGATAATGATAATGGATATACATTTGATGGATCTACAATGGTAAATGCATTAACTAAAAAAATTGAAAACCCTGCAAATTTTGGACCTAATGGAATTGTAAAAACAGAAATTATTTTAGTCCCAATAACTAGTACAAACCCAATAACTGAAACACTTTTAAATAGTTTAAATCTTGATGGTCTTTTTATAGGAGGTATTGATAAGGTACCAACTATAGAATCTTGGTTATCTGATACTGAGTTTACAGAAATACAAAAATGGTCATCTAATGCAGATAAAACTGTTTTAGTTACACAAGCATCTGCAACAAAATGGGGTAGAACTTTATCTGCAAAAAATGTTAACCCAGATACACCAAATACAATTGGTGCTAAAACAGGAATATTTGATGGACCTTTTGGTAAAGTAACATCGTTTACACAAGGTGGGTCTTTTCAAGCCATATTTGAAGCAGATCCTTCAAGAACAGATGTAGTATTAGCTGTTGATAGTGTTGGAGATAGAGTAATTATTAAAGATGGCACCTACAATGATATTTTAATTTCTGATGTAGATATTTTAACTACTGTAGGAGGTGTTTCTTCAGGTGATGGTATTTCTAACGATAATGACAAATTAGCTCTTAATTTAATTTATACTATGATACCTCTATCATCTTGTCCAGATTCTGATAAAGATTTAGATGGTATTTCGAACTCTTTAGACTCAGATTCTGATGGAGATTCTTGTTTTGATGTTGTTGAAGCTTATGGTGTCTCTGCAGACCCTGATAATGATGGTATCTATGGCACAGGAAAACCAACAGTAGATGCTAATGGTTTGGTAATTGCAGCAGGCGTATCTGGTAATAGCTACACCAACTTACCAAATGATATTAATAACGATGGTACTGAAGATTTCTTGCAAACTTCTAATATTGCAACAAGTTTTAAAACTCATCCTAGTTTTCCAGCTACAGTTCAATCTAATACAGATACATTTTTAACTTTTCAATTAAATACTACAAGTACAGGTTTACCACCTACTTATCAATGGCAAATAAAGTTAAAAGGAACAAATAGCTGGCAAGATTTATCAAATACAGCAACTTATAATGGTGTTGCAAAAGACACATTATTTTTAACAAATGTTACCTCTTCTTTAAAAGATAATTTATACAGAGTTAAGATAGATAACCCAACAATTGTTTGTGGTTCTTCTTTTGAGTCTAACTCTGCTAAGTTACTAGTTACTTCAGACCCAATAGTTGCTAATAATGATAATATTGCAACTTCAGAAAATAACACTACAGTTTTAATAAGTAGCATATTAACAAACGATGAGTTAAATGCAGCAACAATAAATAACACAGATGTAACAATTTCAACTTCGGGGTCAATACCTTCTGGTTTAACTTTAGATTTAACAACGGGTCAATTAGCTACAGATGGCACAACACCTATAGGGGTATATACTTTTGATTATCAAATATGCCAAAAAATAGATCCAACCAATTGTACAACAGCAACAATTTCTGTTACAATTTTAAAAGATACAGATGGAGATTTAGTAGCAGATATTAATGATTTAGATGACGATAATGATGGTATTTTAGATACTGAAGAAGGTTTAAAAACAACTATTGTTGGTACTGCTTTTAATACAGGTTCAGGTACAGGAAACGTTACAGGAACTTTATCTAGTTTATCTGGAAGTATAGTTTATAATATTGACTTTAAAAATCGAGGAAACACAGCAAATGGTGGTATAGGGAATGCATCAGAGTTTTTTAATAATGGTAAAGAAATTTCTTGTGCAGCTAGTCCTACAGGAGAGCTCAACACATTCAATTTTAACCCACAAGGTTCAGCTAAATTGTCAGATTTAGAACAAGTTACTATAGATGTTAGTTATGCACAAACTAATATGGTTTTAACTTTTACCCAACCTTTAACAAATTTTACTTTAAAACCAGGTACAACAGGTACAATTTCAGCTAATGGAGGAACTGTTACTATAACTTCTGGTAATAATACAGCTGGTGCTGGATTTACAGCTAATTTAGGCTCTGTTTTTACAAATCCATTTATTATTAGAGCACGAAAATCTGATGGTAATGATACCTTTACAGTAAAAGTAGGGGCAAGTATTTTTGATAAACCTGATTTAGATGGTGATGGTATTTTAAATTCTTTAGATATAGATTCAGACAATGATGGTTGTAACGATGTTAATGAAGTTTATGGTGCAAATACAGATGCTGATAATAATGGTAAATATGGCTCAGGAAACCCTGTAGTAGATGCAAATGGTTTAGTAATTGCTGCTGGTGTAACAGGTAATCTTTACAATACTTTACCTTCAGATAACGATACAAATGGAGCAAACGATTTTTTACAAGCCTCTAAAGCATTAGCAGGTATTACAACTCAACCAGTAGATCATTTAACCAATATTAATAGAGCTATTACTTTTTCAGCAACAGCAACTATAAGTGGTTCAGGAACAGAACCAACTTATCAATGGCAAGTTAATGATGGAGGTACTAGTAGTTGGGTAGATTTAACAGACAATACAAACTATTCTGGTTCAACAACTGCAAATTTAGTAGTAACACCAAATAATAGCACTTTTAACAGTAATCAGTATAGAGTAATCATAAACACACCTTCATATGTTTGTGATACAGACTTTACATCTAATGCAGCTGTTTTATCTATCATTTCTAATATTATAAGCGCAAATAATGATGGTATAGAAGTTGTAGAAAAAGTGGCAAATTCAGCTATTGTAAATGTATTATCAAACGACTTATTAAATAATACTTCAGCCTTAATTTCTGAAGTTACACTTAGCCAAATTAGTACGTCTAATGCAGGGATTTCATTAGATACTTCTACTGGAAATATTAGTGTTACTTCAGCTGTTACTTCAGGTATTTATTTCTTAGAATACAGTATTTGTGAAAATGTAGACCCAACAAATTGTTCAAATGGAATTGTAACAATTGTTGTACAGAAAGATACAGATGGAGATCAAATTCCAGACGCAACAGATCCAGATATCGATAATGATGGGAATCCAAATAGTACAGATCCAAATGTTAATTTACCTACAGCAAATGATGATACTGCAACAGCAAAAGTTGGACAAGCAACAGAGGTAGATATTTTAGTAAATGATGATTTCTTAGCAGGAACCAATACAACTATCACTCAATCTGGAGGAACAGCAGTAGGCACTGTAAGTTTTGATAATCTTACAGGTAAACTAACATATACACCAACAACAGCAGAAGCAGGAAAAACAGTTACAGTCATATATAATGTTACAAATACTCCTACAAGTGTTTCTAAGACAGCAACAGTAACGTTAACAATAGATAATGAGTCTAATTTAAGCCTATCTATTGCAGCAAACTCAACCACACCAGATGTGGGAAGTAACATTGTTTTTACAATAACAGCAACAAATTCTGGCCCTAGTAACGCAACTAATGTAGATGTTAAAAGTTTATTGGCATCAGGCTTTACTTTTGTAAGTGCAACTCCTAGTTCAGGAACTTACGATGCTGCTAGTGGAAATTGGTTTATTGGTAATTTAAATAATGCAAGTTCAGAAACTTTAGCAATTACTGCCTCTGTAAATGCAACCGGTTTATTTACACAAGAAGCAGAAATTATGTTTGTAGATCAAACAGATTCTAATTCTACTCCAGGAAATGGAAACCAAACAGAAGACGATTTTGATAAAGTAGAAATTACTCCTGTAGCCCAAGCAAATATTGTTACTATTTTATCTGTAGACAATGCAAACCCTAATGAAGGAGATGAAATAACGTACCAAATAAGAGTTACCAATAATGGACCAAGTACAGCAACAAATGTTGTAGTTTCTTCAGCTAGTATTCCTTCTGGACTTACTTATACATCTGATGATGGTTCAGGAGATTTTGATAATTCAACTGGTATTTGGTCAGTTGGAAACATATCAGCTGGTAATAGTAAAACACTACATATTACAGGTACTGTAAATGCAGGTGAAGCTGGAAACACAATATCTAATACTATTGCTGCAAGTTTAACTGAAACAGATGCAACAACAACAGGAGATGTTTTAACGCAAGCAATTACTGTAAATCAAGCAGCATTAGTTACAACAATAGCTGTAGATAATTCTACTCCAAATGAAGGAGACACTATAAAGTACACAATTACTATTACAAATAATGGTCCTAATTCTGCAACAGGTTTAGCTTTAACTTCTGTATTACCATCAGGACTTACTTACGTATCAGATAATGGATCTGGATCCTATAATTCAGCAACAGGTATTTGGAATCCTTCTGCAATTGCAGCATCAACTTCTGCAACTTTAGAAATTACAGCAACTGTAAATAGTGGTACTTCTGGTAGTACAATTTCTAATACAGTTTCAAAAATTATTTCAGATCAAAGTGCTACAAATACGCTACCATCAGCAAGTGCAGATATAACTGTAAAAAGCATCAATTTAGTAACAACAATTAGTGTAGACAATAGCTCACCTAATGAAGGTGGTACCATAAAATACACCATTACTATTACAAACTCTGGAACTGATGATGCTACAAATGTTGTTTTAAACAATTCATTACCTACTGGAGTAACGTATGTTTCAGACAATGGATCAGGAGCATATAATGCTTCTACTGGAGTTTGGACTGTTGGTAATATTATTGCAACTGGTACTACTTCTTTAGAAATTACAGCTACTGTAGATAATGGAACAGCAGGAAATCATATAGACAATACCATTTCTTCTGTAACTGCTACAGAAACAGATGCTACAACTGTTGGAGATGTTTTAACAGCGTCAATAACTGTAACGAGTTCAAATTTAATTACTGTAGTTGCTATACCTAATAGCACACCAAATGTAAATGATACTTTTTCATATACAATAACAGTAACCAATAATGGTCCAGGAAATGCAACAGGTGTTTCTTTAACAAGTTTAGTTCCTGCTGGATTAACATTTACAAGTGGAGCAGCAACAGTTGGCTCATACAATAATACTTCAGGTGTTTGGACAATTGGAGATATTGTTAAATCAGCTTCTGCAACATTAACAGTAAATACAACAGTAAATTCAAATCAAGGTAATGTAACAAACACAATTACTTCTACTGCAGCAACAGGTAATCAAACAGATGCAACAACATCTGGAGATGTTTTATCACAAACTTTTACACCAACTTCTGCTAACTTAATTACAGTTGCTTCTGTAAATAACCCAACACCAAATGTGGGCAATCAAGTTGTATTTTCTATCACTGTAAAAAATGCAGGGCCAAGTAATGAAACAAACGTTTCTTTAACAAGTATTTTACCAACAGGAGTTACCTATGTTAGTGATGATGCATCTGGTGCTTATAATAATACATCAGGTTTATGGACTATAGGTTCTCTAAATGCTGGTGCTACCTCAAAATTAAATATTACTGCAACTGTAGATGCAAATCAAGGTGGGCAATCTATTACAAATACAACCACTGCAGCAACAGGAGACCAAATAGATTTAGTAACTACAGGTGATGTTTTATCTGCAACTATTAATGTAACAAGTGCAGACTTAGTTACTATTTTAAGTGTAGATAACCCAACACCAAATGTTGGACAGAATGTTACATTTACAATTAAGGTTACAAATAATGGACCTAATGATGAAACTAATACAAGTTTAACAAGTAAATTACCTAATGGTTTTGGATTTGTAAGTGCAACTCCAAGTGATGGTACTTATAATGATGGTTCAGGTTTATGGACTATTGGAGCTATAGCTAAAAATACAACAAAGACGTTAACCATTTTAGCATCAATAGATAATGATCAAGGAGGAAATACATTAACACTAACTACAACTTCTGCTACTGGAGATCAAACAGATCCTTCAACTGCTGCAGACGTTTTATCAGTAAATGTAAACCCAACAAGCACTAACTTAGTTACTGTTTTAAGTTTAAATAACAGTGTACCAAATGAAGGAAGTACTATTAAGTATACAATTGATGTAACTAATATTAGTGCAACAACAGCTACAAATGCAAGCTTAACAGATAATTTACCTGCTGGTTTAACTTACGTAAGTCATACAGTATCTCAAGGAACTTATGACAATACTACAGGACTTTGGACAATAGGTGATTTAAATGCAAATGCAAATGTTTCTTTAGAAATAACTGCCACAGTTAACGCAAGTACAAGTGGAAGTACAATCATAAATACAATAACTTCTGCTGCTGCAGATCAATCAGATACAAGTGCAATAGGCGATGTTTTATCAAAAACACTTGTAGTATTAAATTCAAATTTAATTACTGTTAAAACTGTAGACAATCCTACACCAAACATAAATACAAATATTGTTTATACGATAGTTGTTTCTAATGTAGGTGCATCAGATCATACAGATGTTTCTTTAATAGATCTATTACCTTCTGGAGTTACTTATGTTAGTCATACTCAAAGTCAAGGAACTTATGATGAAAATACAGGACTTTGGACTGTAGGAGATGTTACAACAAATAGTGATGCAACTTTAAATATTACTGCAAGTATTGACGCAAATCAAGGAGGCCAATCAATAACTAATACAACAACAGCAGCTAAAGGTAATGAAGCAGATCCTTCATTTGTTGGTGATACCTTATCTGCTACAGTAAATGTTACTAGCGCAAACTTAGTAACAGTACTTAATGTTGATAATAAAAATCCAAATATTGGAGATCAAGTAAAATATACAATTACAGTAACCAATAATGGAGCTTCTAATGAAGATGCTATTTCTTTAACAAGCGTATTACCTTCTGGTTTAACTTTTGTAAGTTCAAATCCTTCTGCAGGTAGTTATACTTCTTCTACTGGAGTTTGGAACTTGGGAAGCTTAACAGCTTTATCATCTGCTAGTTTAGAAATAGTAGCAACAGTTGATGCAAATCAAAGTGGAAATTCAATAACAAACACCACAACTGCTGCATCAGGTAACCAAACAGATCCAACAACTGTAGGTGATGTTTTATCTACAGATATTTTAGTAGCCACTTCAAACTTAGTAACAACGATTAGCGTAGACAAACCTACACCTAATGAGTTAGAAACAATTGTATATAGAATTTTAGTAAGAAATGCGGGTCCTAATGATGAGCTAAATACTAAGTTAACAGATGTTTTACCTACTGGAGTTACTTATGTTAGTGCATCAGCTACTCAAGGGTCTTATGATTCTGGAACAGGTTTATGGACTATTGGAACATTAACAAACGGAGCTACAGCTACTTTAGATATTACTGCAACTGTAGATGCAAATCAAGGAGGAAATACCATAACAAATACAATTAGTGCAGCTTCTGGAGATGTTGTTGATTTAGATACTACAGGTGATATTTTATCTGCAAGTATTATTGTAGAAAGCGCAAAATTAGTAACCACTTTATTTGTGAATAACCCAACTCCTAATGAAGGAGATGAAGTTATTTATACTTATACTGTTGTTAATAATGGTCCATCAACAGATAGAAATGTAGAGTTAACAAGTCAGTTGCCTGCAGGTTTAACTTTAGTATCTGCAACAGAAAGTCAAGGAACATATAATTCTGGAGGATTAGGTAAATGGCAAATTGGTACTTTAGCTAATGGTGCTTCTGCTACCTTAACTATTAGAGCAACAGTTAACGCAAGTACTGGAGGATCTACCATAACTACAACAACAACAAAAGCTGATGGAGATCATACAAACCCAAATACTACTGGAAATGTATTATCTGCAGCTATTAATGTAACCACTGTTAATTTAGTGACAACAAAAACAGTTGACAACACTGTACCTAATGAAGGAAATACAATTGTCTATACAATAAACGTATCTAACATTAGTAATACAAATGCAACTAATGTTTCTTTAACAGACCAACTTCCAACAGGTGTAACTTTTGTTAGCAGTTCTGCTACAGCATGTACATATAATTCTTCCAATGGCATTTGGACTATTGGAAATATAGCTAAAGGAACTTTAGAAACTTTAAATATAACAGCTACTGTAGATGCTGGAACTCTTGGAAATACAATTACAAACACAATTACTTCAACAGCAGCTGGAGACCAAACAGACAGTACAACAGCAGGAGATGATTTAACAGAAGATATTATTGTTAGTGCATCAGATTTAGTAACAGTAATTTCTGTTGATAACCCAACTCCAAATGTTGGAGACACTATAGAATACACAATAAATGTTGTAAATAATAGTGGTTTAAATGATACAAATGTTTCGTTAACAGACCTTTTACCATCTGGTGTTACTTATACAAGTCATACAACAACCCAAGGAACATATGATTCAGGAACTGGTTTATGGACAATTGGTACCATAAATACATCTGATAAGGCTACCCTTAAAATTAAAGGTACAATAGACTCAAATCAAGGAGGACAAACCATTACAAATACAATTGCATCTAGAGCATCAGGAGATCAAGCAGACCCAACAACTAATGGAGATATTATTAGTGTAGATGTAAATGTTACAAGTGCAAACTTAGTAACAACGATTAGAGTAGATAATCCTAACCCTAATGTTGGTGACACAGTTAAATATTTAATAAGTGTTACAAATAATGGCCCAAGTGATGAAACTAACACAAGCTTAACAGCATTATTACCTTCAGGCGTTACTTATAGTTCAGATACGCCAAGTTTTGGAAGCTATACTTCAGGTTCTGGATTATGGACAATTGGTAACATAGCAAAATTTACAACAGTTACTCTAGAAATAGAAGCAACTGTAGACGCTAATACTGGTGGAAGTACAATTAGTAATATAATAACAGCAGCAACTGGAGATCAAACAGACCCAACTACAATTGGAGATGTTTTACAATCAGATATTGTGGTTCAAACTGCAAATTTAATTACACAATTGTCAGTAGATAATACTGCACCAAATGAAGGAGATACTATTGTTTATACAATATCAGTTAGAAATGCTGGGCCAAACTCAGAATCAGGGATAAACTTAACAAACCTTTTACCAAGTGGAGTAACCTATGTTTCAGATTCACCAAGTCAAGGTTCTTACACTTCAGGAACTGGTTTATGGAGTATTGGAGCACTTACAAATGGAGGTACCGCAACTTTAACTATTAATGCTACTGTAGATGCAAATACTGCAGGTTCTGCAATAATAAGTACTACAACTGCTGCTTCTGGTACAGTAACAGACCCAAATACAAATGGAGATAATTTAACAGCTACAATAAATGTATTAGGTGCAAAATTATTAACAAATGTTGTTGTTTCTAATGCATCACCAAATGAAGGTGACACTGTAACTTATACTATCACAGTAACAAACAATGGACCAACAGCAGACGAAAATATTAGCCTAACAAGTCTAGTTCCTTCAGGATTAACTTTTGTTAGCAATACTGCTTCTCAAGGTAGTTATACTTCTGGTACAGGAGTTTGGTCTATTGGTAATTTAGCAAATGGAGCACAAGCTACTTTAGTAGTTACCTCAACCGTTAATAATAATACAGGAGGTACATCAATAACAGTAAATACTACTGCTGCAAATGGAGACCATACTAGCAGTGCTTTATCTTCTAATGTGTTAAGTGCAGTAATGAATGTTACTAGTATAGATCTAATAACAACCATAAGTGTAGATAATGCAGTGCCTAATGAAGGAAACACAATTGAATACAATGTAAATGTTTCGAATATAAGTAGTACAAATGCTACAAATGTTTCTTTAACAAGTTTATTACCTTCTGGTCTTACTTTAGTAGGTTCTGCATCTGTAACTTCTGGAACGTATAATAATGGTTCAGGTTTATGGACAATTGGTACAATTGCAAAAGGAAGTAAAGCAACATTAACGATAACAGCTACAGTAGATTCTGGCACTATTGGAAGTGTAATTACAAATACAACAACTGCTGCTGCTGCTGATCAATCAGATGTAAGTAGTGCAGGAGATGTATTATCTATACCAATTACAGTAACAGGTGGTAATTTAATTACTGTTAAAACAGTAGACAACACATCACCTAATACAGGAGATACAATAAATTACACCATAACTTTAACAAATAATGGTCCATCATCTTACACAAATGTTAGCTTAACAGATAATTTACCATCTGGCGTTACTTATGTAAGTAATACAGCAAGTCAAGGAAGTTATTCAAATACAACTCAACTTTGGACAGTGGGTACAATTGCAGCTAATGGTACTGCAACATTACAAGTAACTGCCACTATAGATGCTGATAAAGGAGGTGAAACTATAGTTAGCACTATAACTCCTGCAACAGCAGATGAGGCTGATATATCTACAATTGGAGACGTACTATCTGCTAGTTTAACAGTAACAAGCTCAAACTTAATAACAGCTATTTCTGTAGATAATACAAATCCTAATGTTGGAGATACTGTAAATTATAGCATTGTTGTTACTAATAATGGACCAAATGATGAAAATAATATAACATTAGAAGACTTTGTTCCAACAGGTTTAACATTTGCAAGTGCATCAAGTACACAAGGTACCTATTCATCATCAACAGGAATTTGGAATATTGGTACAATTAACAAATTTGCAAGTGCAACTATAACTATTTCTGCAACTGTAGATGCAGGTACTAATGCGCAAACCATTACAAATACTATAACACAGAGAGCAATAGGAAACCAAACAGACCCAACAAATGCTGGAGATGTTTTAGCTGCAAGTTTAACAGTATCTAGTGCTAATTTAATAACCGTAATTTCTGTAGATAACCCAACACCAAACGAAGGTGAAGCTATTATTTATAGTATTGTAGTTACCAATAATGGACCAAATGATGAATCATCTGTAAGTTTAACGAGTTTATTACCTTCAGATATTAATTTTGTAAACGCAACAGCTGGTTTAGGCACTTATGCTTCGTCAACTGGTTTATGGAATATTGGAAATTTAACAAGTGGTTCTTCAACAACACTTTCAATAATTGGAACTGTTACATCTGGAGCATCTTTAAATAATCCAATAACAACTACTACAACTGCAGCAAAAGGTAATGTAGCAGATACTAATACTACTGGAGACGTACTTTCTGTAGTAATTAATGTAACACAGAGTGATTTGGTAACTTCTATTAGTGTAGATAACCCAACACCAAATGAAGGAGATACTATAAAATACACAATATCTGTAACCAATAATGGTCCTAATAACGAAACAAACGCTTCACTAAATACAATTTTACCAACAGGTTTAACTTATGTTAGTGATTCAGGAAGTGGAGCTTATAATAATTCTTCTGGTCTTTGGTCTATTGGAAATATAGCTAAAAATACAACTACAACACTAGAAATAACAGCAACTGTTAATAGTGGTACAGGAGGAACTTCAATAACTAAAACAACAACAGCAGCAACAGGAGATCAAGCAGATCCAAACACAACTACAGATGTACTTTCATCTACAATTAATATAGGTAATTTTGCAGATGTTGTTTTATCTAAAACTGTAGATAATGCAACACCAAATGCTGGAGATACAATTAATTACACAATATCTGTTACAAATAATGGTCCTTCAAATGTGACCAATTTGGTTATTACAGATATATTGCCATCTGGTTTAACTTTTGTTAACGAATTTGCAGGAACTGGTGTTTGGGATACAAGTGCTTCTACTTGGACACTTTCTAGTTTAGCATCTGGTGTAACTAATAGTTTAATAATAACAGCAACTGTAGATAATGATCAAGGAGGAAATACAATTGTAAATACTATTTCTAATACTCAAGATCAAACAGATTCTAATGCTACACCAGATGATATTTCAGAATCTATAACAGTTACTTCTGTTGATTTATTTGCAACAAAAACAGTTAATAATACTTTACCAAATGAAGGTGATATAGTTACTTATTCTATAACAGTTACAAATAATACAGGCTCAAGTAATGCAACTAATGTAGCTATAACAGATGTTTTACCAGTTGGAGTTACTTATGTAAATAGCAATGCAACAAGTGGTTCTTACAATCAAGGTTCTGGTCTTTGGACAATAGGAGATTTATCAAGTGGATCAAGTGCATTATTAATTATTGAAGCTTCAATTAATGCAAGCACATCTGGGACAACAATAACTAATACAGCAAGTAATTTAGTTTCAGATCAATCAGATAATAATACTACTTCAGATAGTTTATCTGCATCATTAACAGTATCAAGTACAGATTTAGTAACAACCAAAACTGTAAATGTTTCAAATCCTACTGTAGGTCAAGACGTTGTTTATACAATTACAGTAACTAACAATGCAGGAAATGATGCAACAAATGTTGCTTTAGTAGACAGATTGCCTTCTGGTGTAACCTACAAATCTGATGATTCAGGAATGTACAATGCAACTTCAGGTATATGGACAATTGGAAACTTAGTTGCTGGAGCAAGTGAAACTTTAAACATAACAGCAACTGTAAACACTGGTACAGCAAATACGACGATTACTAATACAGCACTTGCAGCCACTGCAGATCAAAAAGACCCAACTAGTGTTGGAGATAGTTTATCTGCAACTATAAATGTAACAAGTGCAGATTTAGTTACCGTAAATTCTGTAAATGTTACTGAAGTTAATGTTTCTGATTCAGTGGTTTACACGCTTACAGTTACCAATAATGGGCCAAGTGATGCCACTAATGTTACTTTAATAGATCAATTACCTTCAGATGTTACTTATATATCTGATACTAGTTCTGGAACATATGATGCTAATTCTGGATTATGGACAATAGGTAGTTTAACTAGTGGATCTTCAGCAACTATAGATATAACAGCTCAGGTTAATGCATCAGCTGCAGGTAAAACAGTTTCAAACATAATTACTCAAACAGCAGAAGCAACAGAAGTAGATATAACAACAGTAAATGATGTTTTAATTTCTACTTTTAATGTAATTAATAACGATTTAAGTACAAATTTAACAGCTAGTAAGTTAAATCCTAATGAAGGAGATTCAGTTGTCTATACTTTAACAGTTACAAATAATGGGCCAAGTACAGCTTCTAATGTTTCTATAACAGATAATTTACCTTCTGGAGTAACGTATTCTAGTCATACAACTTCTTATGGAACATTTAATAGTTTTACAGGTCTTTGGAATATTGGTGATTTATCTAAAAATGAGATAGCTACTTTATACATTACAACTACTGTTAATGCTGGTACAGGAGGTTCTGTAATTACAAATACAACTACGAATGCAAGCGCTACTTTTTCTGATTCTAATTTAGCAAATAACTCAGCAAGTGTTAGCATTACTGTAGGAAATGAAGCAGATATTGTATTAACAAATACAGTAGATAATAGTACTCCAAACGTTGGAGACACTGTAACGTTTACAATTACAGCTTTAAATAATGGACCTACTCAGGTTGGTAATTTAAATATCGTAAACACACTTCCAACAGGGTTAACATATTTAAATGGTACTACAAGTTCTGGTAGTTGGACTCCAAATAACTGGGCAATTGGCACTTTAAATAGTGGTGCAACTGCAACATTAGCAATAAGTGCTACTGTTGATGCTGGTACAGGAGGAAAAACTTTAACGAATATTGTTGCTAATACACAAAATCAAACAGATAACAATCTAACACAAGACGATTTTAATGAAAGTATAACAGTTACTAGTTCAAACTTAATAACTACCAAAACTGTAAATAATAATTCTCCAAATGAAGGAGACACCATAACATATACAATTTCGGTTACTAATTCAGGGCCAAGTGATGCAACAGGGGTAACATTAACAGATATATTACCTACAGGTGTTACTTATCTTAGTGATAATGCTTCTGGATCTTACAATACAAGTACTGGTATTTGGTCTTTAGGAAATTTAACCAATGGCGCAACAAAAACGATAAACATAGATGCTGTTGTAGATGCAGGTACAGCTGGTACATCAATTGTAAATACAACATCAGCAGCTACAGGAGACCAAACAGATTTAATTACAACAGGTGATGTTTTAAGTACTTCTATTACAGTAGCAAGTGCAGAGTTAGTTACTACTATTTCTGTTGATAATGCAAATCCAAATGAGAATGATGTTGTAACCTTTACAATTCTTGTAAATAATCAAGGACCAAATGATGCTACTAATGTTAGTCTAACCTCATTATTACCAAATGATTTAACTTATGACAGCTTTACAGCTTCAACAGGCACAAATTACAACATAGGTTCAGGGTTATGGTCTATTGGTTCTATAACATCTGGAGAATCTAAAGAACTTAGAATTTCTGCACAAGTAAATGTTGGTACCAATAGAAAAACAATTACAACAACAACAACAGCAGCTATAGGAGACCAAACAGATAAAAACAATGTACCAGATCTTTTATCTGTAAATGTATTTGTTTCAAATAACTCAGATATAGCTATCACAAAAACAGTTGATAATGCTACACCTAATGTTGGTGATGTTTTAACATACACTATAACAGTAGAAAATAAATCTGGAGCAGAGGTTTCAAATTTTGTTTTAACTGATATTTTACCAACTGGTTTAACATTCGGCTTAGCTTCAGCTACTTCAGGTGTTTGGAGTGCACCAAATTGGTCAATTTCTAAACTATCTGTTAATGATCCACAAACATTAACATTACAAGCAACAGTAGATGCTGGTTCTGGAGGTTTAACGTTAACCAATACAATTTCGCATACACAAAATCAAACAGATACTAATGCTACTGTAGACGATTTAACAGAAACAGTAGTAGTTACATCTTCTAATTTAGTTTCTGAGGTAACTGTAGATAATGCAAATCCAAATGAAGGAGACACAATTACTCTTTCAGTAAATATTACCAATAATGGAGTTAGTAGAGCAACCAATGTAAGTTTAATAGATGTTTTACCTGCAGGATTAACCTACGTTTCACATAATACAACAGATGGTACTTATAATTCAGGTTCAGGTATTTGGGATGGATTAGACTTAGATAATGGAGATAATGAAACCTTAACAATAACAGCAACTGTAAATTCTGGAACAGGAGGTACAACTATTGTAAATTCAATTTCTGCTGCAACTGCAGATCAATCAGATCCAACAACTGTTGGAGACATAACTTCAGTTTCAATAAATGTAACAAGTGTAAATTTAGTTACAGAAAAAACAGTTAATAATAGCACTCCAAATGAGGGAGAAACAATTATTTATACGATTAATGTAACTAATAATGGACCAAGTACTGCAACAAACGTTTCATTAGTTGATATTTTACCAAATGGAGTAACTTATTTAACGGATGATTCTAATGGAACTTATAATCCTACAAGTGGAGTTTGGAGTATTGGAAGTGTTTTAAATACAGAAGTTAAAACATTAGATATTTCTGCGACTGTTGATTTAGGAACAGGTGCTTTACAAAACGATATTATTAATACAACTACAGCTGCTGTTGCAGATCAATCAGACCCAACTGCTATTGGTGATGTATTATCTGCTTCTATAACAGTGAATAGTATAGATTTAGTAACAACAAACACAGTTAGTAATTCTAATCCAAATGAATTAGAAACTATAGAATATTCTATTAAGGTAGAAAATAATGGACCAAGTACTGCAACAAATGTAAGTTTAACAGATGTGCTTCCTGCTGGAGTTACTTATGTTAGTGATGATGCATCTGGATCTTATAACAGCACAACAGGTCTATGGACAATTGGAACTCTTGTAAATGGCGAAACCAAAGTATTAAAAATACAAGCTACTGTAGACGCTGGCACTGGAGGAAGTGTTATTACCAACTCTGCAACTGCAGCATCAGGTACAGAAACAGATTCAGATACAACAACAGATACTTTAGATGCTATTATAATTGTTACTAGTAGCAATTTAGTTACTACAAAAACTGTATCTACTTCTAGTGGTTCTAACAACATTGCTTATGAAGGAGAAGTTGTAGTGTTTACAATAACTGTGTTTAATGATGGAAATTCTGATGCTACAGATGTTTCATTAACAGACGTATTGCCAGTTGGTACTACTTATTTAACTCATACTGTTTCTAAAGGATCTTATAATAACGGATCTGGTAATTGGAATATAGGAGATATACAAAATAAAGAAGCTGTTACTTTAAACATAAGCGCTTCTGTAGATAGTGGTCAAGCAGGAAATACAATTATTAATACAGCAACAAAAGCTATTGGTGACCAATCAGACCCAACAGATAATGGTAATATATTAACTGCAGGGTTTATAGTTGATAACACAACAGATGTACATGTTACAAAAATTGTAGACAATGCAACTCCAAATGTTGGTGATATTATTACTTATTCAATTACAGCAACAAACAGAGGCCCTGCATTACTTACTAACTTAGTAATTACAGATGCATTACCAAACGATTTAACCTATGGAGTTGTTACCCCAAGTGTTGGTACTTGGACAGCACCAAATTGGCAAGTAAGTTCTTTAGCCTCTGGTAGTTCAGCAACGCTAACTATACAAGCTATTGTTAATGCAACTGGTGCAGGTAAGACAATTGTAAATACAATAACAAAAACTCATGACCAAATAGATTCTGAAGCTACTTTAGATGATTTAACAGAAACAATTACTGTAACTAATGCAGAGTTGGTAACTACAAAAACAGCAAATTTAAGCATAGTAAATGAGTCAGATATTGTAGTATATACAATTACAGTAGAAAACCAAGGACCATCTGATGCCACTAATGTAAATTTAACAGACTTATTACCTTCAGGAGTAACTTATGTAAGTGATACAAGCAATGGAACATATAATCCTGGTTCAGGTTTATGGGTGTTAGGTTCAGTACCTAATGGCACTTCTAAAGTGCTAACAATTACTGCTTCTGTAAATCCTGGAACAAGTGGACAAACTATTACAAATATAACAACCGCTGCTACTGGAAATCAATCAGATCCAGATTTAGTAAATGATGATTTAACAGAAACGATAACTGTTAATAGTTTCTCTGATATCGTTTTAACAAAAGTTGTAGATAATAATACACCTAATGAAGGAGATATAGTTACTTATACAATAACAGTGACTAACAATGGAGGAGCTACAGCAACTAATTTAGTGGTAACAGATAACTTACCAAGTGGACTTACTTATAACCAAGCTCTTCCATCTACAGGATTATGGAACGCTCCAAATTGGACAGTTGGTACTTTACCTCCTGGAAGTTCAGAAACACTAACATTATCTGTTTTAGTAGATCCAGGTACATTAGGTTTAACCTTAATTAATACAATTTCTAACTCTCAAGATCAAACAGATACTAATCAAACTTTAGATGATAATACAGAGTCTTTAACTGTTCAAAGTTCAGATTTAGAAGTTATTAAAACTGTGTCTAACAATTCTCCAAAAGAGGGTGATACCATAGTTTATAGAATTACTGTAGAAAATAAAGGACCTTCTGATGCAACAGGAGTTAGTTTAGAAGATGTACTTCCTTTAGGAGTTACTTATGTTGGTCATTTTGCAAATACAGGAAATTATAATCAGGCAACAGGTTTATGGACTATTGGTTCTATAAATAATGGAGATACTGTAACTTTAACAATAAATGCTACTGTAGATGCAAATACATCATTAAATAGTATTACAAATACGACATCAAATTTAACAGCAGATCAAGGAGATCCAGATAGTTCAAATAATGTTGGTACTGTAACTATTGTTCCTGGTTCTTCTATAGATTTAAGCTTAACTAAGAAAGTATTAGGTAATAATACATCACCTATTACAGGAGATATTGTGAGTTATGAAATTGTAGTTAAAAACGATGGTCCTAATACAGCAACAGGAGTTATTGTTCAAGATTTATTACCAACAGGATTGAAGTTTGTAAGATATAATAGTTCATCAATTTATAATGAAACTACTGGAGAATGGAATGTTGGTACCTTAGTAAATGGTGACACAAAAATTCTATTTATAGAGGCAGAAGTTTTAAGTTCTGGAGACTATGTAAATTGTGCAGAAGTTATAGCTGCAGATCAAAATGATTCAGATTCAACACCTAATAATGGTGTAACAACAGAAGATGATTATGCTTGTGCAGGTATTGTACCTCAAGTAAACGTAGATGTTGTAGTTTCTAAAACTGTAGATAATAATACACCAAATATTGGCGATATTATTACCTATACAATTCAAGCAGAAAATAAAGGACCTGCAATAGCTACAGGTTTAGTGATAACAGATGTTTTACCAACAGGATTAACCCTAGTAAGTGCAACACCAAGTGAAGGAATTTGGACGAATCCTACTTGGAATATTGGCAACTTAGATTCTGGCACTATTGAAACATTAACAATTCAAGTTAGTGTAGATGCTAATACAGGAGGACAAACCATTGTTAATACAATTAGTAAAATTCAAGATCAGACAGATACAGATGATACTACAGATGATTTAGACGAAACAATTACTGTTACAAGTTCAGATTTAGCTGTAACTAAAACAGTTTCTAACAATTCACCTAATGAATCAGAATTAGTTACTTATCAAATTACGATTACTAATAATGGTCCAGATACAGCTACTAATGTTTCTATAGAAGATGTACTTCCTGTAGGAGTAACCTATGTAAGTAATTCTACTGCAAACGGAACATATAATCCAGCAACAGGTTTATGGACCATTGGTTCTATAAATAATGGAGACACTGTTACTTTAGATATAAACGCAACAGTTAATACAGGTACAACAGGTCTAACCATTACAAATACGACTTCAAATTTAACAGCAGATCAATTTGATAGTGATTCATCTAATAACACAGGCTCAGTTTCAATAACTCCTGGTTCTGTTGTTGATGTTGCTATTGTAAAAAGAGTTTTAGGAAGTACTACACCAATTGTAGGTGATATTATCAATTATGAAATTTCGGTATCAAATGCAGGCCCTAATACTGCAACAGGTGTAGAAGTTACAGATGTATTACCATCAGGATTAAGATTTATCAGTTACAATAGTTCATCAACTTATGACAATACAACAGGTTTATGGAGTGTTGGTAATGTTTCTATTTCAGATAGTAAAGTATTAATAATACAGGCAGAAGTATTGAGTACAGGAGACTATGAAAATTGTGCAGAAGTAACCAATATAAACCAACGAGATTCAGATGTAACCAATAATAAATCTTGTGTACTTATAACACCAAGTTCATCTGCAGATTTAGAGTTAGATATGAGTGTAAACAACAATAATCCTTTAGTAGATGCTAATATTGTATTTACATTAACGCTCACAAATAATGGTCCTAGTAATGCAACAAATATAGAAGTTACAGACCTAATTCCTACAGGATATGCTTTTGTTAGAGCAACACCATCTTTAGGTAGTTATGATAATTTCACTGGTATTTGGTCTTTAGCAACTTTAGCAAATAATACTTCAGAGACATTAGCGATTACTGTAAAAGTATTGAATTTCGGTAATTGGATAAATATAGGAGAGGTAACAAGTGTAACAGAATCAGACCCAGATTCTACACCAAATAACTTAGATATAAATGAAGATGATTATGCAGAAATAAGTACTGTGTCACCAAATATTAAAGTTACAATTCCACAAAGTTTCTCTCCAAATGGAGACAATATTAATGAGACTTTTGAAATTCCTAATTTACACGTAGAGTATCCTAAATTCCGAATTGTAATTATCAATAGATATGGAGACAAAGTGTTTGATTATAAACATAATGGAAACCCTAATTCACAACCAACATATTGGGATGGTACATCAATAAATAATGGCATTTTACCTTCTGCTACTTATTTCTATACCATTTATTTTAACGATGGTAACAGAACACCAAAAACAGGTTGGGTTTATTTAAGAAGATAAAAGATATAAAAGCATATGAAAAGCATTAAATATATAATAAGTTGTACTCTTTTACTGATTGCAATTTCAATACATGGTCAACAAGACCCACTCTTTACCCAATACAATTATAACATGAATGTTATAAACCCTGCATATGCAGGTTCTAAAGGTGTTTTAAGTGTTGGTATTTTAGGTAGATCTCAATGGGTAGGTATAGAAGGCAGTCCAAGAACATTAACATTAGCAGCTCATTCACCTGTTGGTAGATCTGTTGGTTTAGGGTTTTCTGTTATAGCAGATAGAATAGGACCAGTAAGAGAAACTAACATCTTTGGAGATTTTTCTTTTACAATTGTTACATCAGAGAATAGTAGATTAGCTTTGGGTTTAAAAGCAGGGGTTACTTCTTTGCAAGTAAATACCTTAACTGTAAACAATAATAACGATCCATTAAATATCCCCATAGACAGAACTGCACCTAACTTTGGAACAGGAGCTTATTTTTATACTGATAAATTTTATGCTGGTTTTTCTATCCCAAATTTGCTTAAAACAAGATATCTAGAAAAATCTGCAGGAGTTGTTTCTACTGCCTCAGAAGAAATGCACTACTTTATTACTTCTGGTTATGTTTTTGATATTTATGATGATTTAAAACTAAAACCTTCTACCATGATTAGAGGAGTTAAAAATGCTCCTTTATCTGTAGATATTTCTGCTAATTTACTTTGGCAAGAAAAATTTGAGTTTGGGCTGTCTTACAGATTTAATAAATCTTTATCTGGTGTTATAGGCTTTTTATTAAATGAAGATATGAGAATAGGGTATTCTTACGATCAAAGTATTGGTAATTTTGGCAACTTTAATTTTGGTTCTCATGAACTAATGTTACTGATAGATTTTAATAGAAGAAATTTAAAAAGTCCAAGATTCTTTTAAAATATAATTATGAAAAAAATAATACAAATACTTCTCTTTTTTATGATTGCAATTACTTGTGCACAAGAAGAGAATTATATCATAAAAAATATAAATTCTAATAAAGAATTTCAAGATTTTGGTGTTACATTTTATAAAGATTCTTTAGTAGTATTTTCTTCTGCTAGAAAATCTGTTTTTATGAAAAGAGTTTGGTCAGGAAATCATGAACCTTTTTTAAGACTTTATCAAGGAACTTTAAATAATGATGGTGAAATAACAGATATAAAACATTTTGGAAACAAAATAGACACAAAATACCATGAGTCTAATTTAACTTTCTCAAATGATTTAAAAACGGTTTATTTTGATAGAAACAACTACTTCCATAAAGAATATAGAACCAATAAAGAAGGGGTTAATTTAATTCAAATTTATAAAGCAACAATTAATGATGATGGTAAATGGATAGATATAGAAAGATTGCCTTTTAATAGTGATGAATTTAGTTCTGGTCATCCAGTTTTAAATTCAGACAACACTAAACTTTATTTTATTTCAGACAGACCAGATTCTTATGGAGAAACAGATATTTATGTTGTAGATATTAATACTGATGGTTCTTACAGCGAACCTAAAAATTTAGGAACAACTGTAAACACTTCTCAAAAAGAAATGTTTCCATTTATAGATGAAAATAATGTTTTATACTATTCTTCTAATGGATTTACAGACTCTAAGGGAGATTTAGATATTTATGCTACAGCAATAAATAAACAAGGCAATTATTTTAAGCCAATAAATTTAGGTTTTCCTATCAATAGTAATAAAGATGATTTTGCTTTTGTAAAACAAAAAGGTAAAAATACAGGCTATTTTTCTTCAAATAGAAAAGGAGGTAAAGGAGATGATGATATTTATGCTCTAACAGAGCTAAATGCGCCTAAATTTTCTTGTTTAGAGACAATACAAGGTATTGTAAGAAGCTCTAAGAATAATAAACCCTTGTTAAACACATCTGTAAAAATCTTTAATGATAACATAGAATTAGAGACAGTTTTAACAAATAACGAGGGCTTTTATTCATTTGAAGTTAATTGTAAAAAGAATTATAAAATTGTTGCGACTAAACAACACTTTAAACAACAAATAAAAAATTTAGATGCAAATAGTAATTTAATTGTAGACCTACTTTTAACACCCGAAGAAAACGACCATTTTATCAATGTAAGAAATCAGATGATGTTAAATATAGATCCTATATATTTTGATTTAGGCAAAGCAAACATAAAATCTGAATCTGAGAAAGAATTACAAAAAGTTGCAGATATTATGAATAAATACCCTCAATTAATTATTCAAATAAAAGCACATACAGATAGCAGAGGAAGAGATGATTATAATTATATATTATCTGATAAAAGAGCAAATTCTGTTTTAATTTGGCTTTTAGAAAAGGGTATTAACAGACAAAGAATTTTGGCAATAGGTTTTGGAGAAGAGCAATTGATTAATGATTGTAAAAATGGTGTAAAATGTACAGAAGAAGAACATTTAGCAAACAGAAGAACTGAGTTTGTTATCTTAAATCCTGCAGCAGTTGGCCATTAAATTGATAAAATATTTATTTTAATTTTTACCTTTAATTAAGCTTAAAACAACAGCTAAAATTCCTAATGCAATAGCTATATAGGCGTTTGTATTATCCTGTGCTTCTATAAGACTAACATCTCCAATAGCTACTTTTGTTTCTGGAACAACCATAGTGTAAAAACCATAGGCTAATAATATAATGCCAACGACTAACAATATTGTTTTTATATTTTTATTCATCTCGTAAAAGTTTTCTTAAAGTTACAAAAAATAAAAAAACCACTTAAAAAAGTGGTTTTATATTGTTAGGTCTTTTTAAATTTTTATAATTA
>Ga0228631_1000270_pt1 | contig 32096 bp, 35 predicted proteins | sample 39DmetaG_FD_183049 | JGI IMG/M metagenome (GOLD analysis project Ga0228631, IMG submission 183049) | Seawater microbial communities from Monterey Bay, California, United States - 39D | ecosystem: Environmental > Aquatic > Marine > Coastal | place: USA: California | collected 2016-09-28
CACCAGTTGCAGATGCTACAATATTGGGTGCAGGTACATATGTTTTATCCGCGGATAATGCAGGATGTACAACTACAGGTAACGTAACAATTACAGTAAATACAACTCCAACAATTAATGATTACACTGGAGCAACAACAATCTGTAGTGGAATAGGATTTAGTGATACACCAGCAGATGTTTTACCAAATGTTGTACCAGCTACAACGGTTTATGATTGGGCAGCTCCTTCAGGTGGAGATTTACCTGCAGGAATTATTGGAGCACTTCCTTCAGCAACTTTAACAGAATCTAATATTAATGGAAATTTAACAAATACTACAAATGGAACACTACCTGTTATTTACACTGTGACCCCTTCTAACTTAGGCTGTTCTGGAGCTGATTTCAGATATACAGTTAATGTTTATCCAGAAACTACTATTGCTTTAACAGCTGGTTCAATAGCTCAAGCTGTTTGTAATGGAAATGCATTTGTTCAAAATGATTATACGGTAGGAGGAACTGCAACAGGAGTATCAATGACTTCAGGTTCATTACCTTCTGGTTTATCTGGTGCTTTTAATGCTGGTATTTACTCTATTACAGGTAATCCTACTCAATCAGGTACTTTCCCATTCGAGTTAACTACTACAGGAAGTTCTTGTTCTGAAGCAATTTTACTTGATACTATATTCGTTCTTCAAGATACTGTTTATTTAAGTTCTGCATCGTACACAAACGATCAACAAATATGTTTAGGTAATCCAATTGATCAAATAGAATATACAACTTCTACTGGTGCAACTGGTGTTGTAGTAAACGGTTTACCTTCAGGTTATACAACAAGTTATGATGCTTTAACTGGTCTGTTTACAATCGATTGGACTCCAGGTCCGACTGAAGCTGGAACTTATATATATACTGTTACAACAACTGGTCCTTGTAGTGGTGCTTACCAACAAGGAACAATAACAGTTAATACACCAATTGATCATTTAAATAATACTGCTGGTTCAGCTGTTACTATTTGTGAAGGAACTAGTACAACCTTAATTGGAGGTACAATACTTGGTGGTAACTCTACTAAAACATATTTATGGGAAAGTAGTTTAACTTCTGGAGGACCTTTTACTCCTGCTTTTGGTATCAATACTAACGCAGATTATATTACAGATACTTTAGTTGTTGATACTTATTTTAGAAGAACTGTAACTTCTGGAGGATGTTCAGATATTTCAGAAGAAGTATTAGTATCTATAGATGCATTACCTACAATTTCTGGATCGGGTGGTTCTGCAACAATTTGTTCTAATGAATCTGCTACAATTATTGGTTTCGTACCTTCAAATGCCACAACCTATTCTTGGTCTCATAACGGTAATGGTAATTTAACCAACAGTACAGGTTTATTAAACGATTATAATGCAGTCGAAGCTGATGCAGGTAATACAGTTACAGTGAAATTAATTGCTTACGGTTCAAACTCTTGTACTAGTGATACAGTTGAAGGAACTTTTTATGTAAATGTCAACCCGCTACCAACAGCTTCAATTTCAGATTTAACTGGTGATGTTTGTCCTAATGATTCAATTACTGTTTTAGGTGCTTCTGCAGCAAATGGTACAATTTTATGGACTTCAAATGGTACAGGTACATTTGATGATGCTACTATAGTGGCCCCAACTTATACTCCAGGTTTAACTGATGCTGGTTCAAACGTTGTCTTAACAATGACTGTAACTAGTACTGTTGCATGTGTACCTGCTATTGCACCATCTGTAAATTATGTTATAAGTGTTAAACCTTTACCTATTCAAGCGTTAAATGCTGGTTTAGATGATACTTTAAGTATTGGTTCTTCAGTTGAACTTAATCCTACAGGAAGTGGGATTGTTTCATGGGAATGGTCACCAATTGACGGTTTAGATAACCCATTTATTATGAATCCGATTGCTAACCCTACCGCTACAACTGACTATCAGTTAAGAGCGACTGACTTAAACGGGTGTGTAAATGTTGATTCAGTTAATATAGAAGTTGAAAATGACTTTGATTTAGCAATTTCTAACTTGTTAACTCCAAATGGAGATGGTAAAAATGATACTTGGGGAATTGGTAATTTAGAATTCTATTCTAATACTAAAGTTATTATTGTAAATAGAGATGGTCAGATTATTTATGAAGATGACAATTATGCAAATACTTGGGATGGGACTTATGAAGGTAAACTTCTACCTGATGCAACTTATTATTACATTATAACATCTCCAGATTCAGGTAAAGTTTATAAAGGTTCTATAACTATTTTAAGCGGAAGCAGTAAATAATAATTGATAAGAAAAATGATGCACATGAAAAATATAAAACTATATTTCGCTTCTTTAATAATGTTGGTCATTACAAATGTCAAGGCTCAACAGACTCCTTTAAGTAGTCAGTATTATGCAAACCAATTTGTAACTAATCCATCCTTAACAGGGGCTAAAGGGAATACTAATGCTTTTCTTACTCATAGATCACAATGGGTAGGTATTGAAGGGGCTCCACAAACAAGTTATTTTACTGTTGATGGATCGTTAATGCAAGGTAAAGTTGGTTTAGGATTAGTAATGTTTTCAGATGTTACTGGAATTTTAAATCGCTCTGGTTTTAATGCTAATTATGCTTATAATCTTCAAATTAATTCTGAAAATAGTCTTAGGTTTGGAATTTCAGCTGGTGTATTGAATAATAAATTAGACTTTACAAAAGCTATTGTTTTGGATAATTCAGATCCATTATTATCTTCTCAAGAACAAGTTAGAACCTCTGTTAATGCAGATTTGGGATTAACATATATTTGGAATAATTTAGAAGTAGGTATAGCTGCACCTCAAGTTCTTGGAAATACGGTGAACTTTCAAAATAATTTAGATTTTGGTGGAGCTTATAATATATCGAGACATTACTATGGTTCTTTAAAGTATACATTTGATGTATCCTCTTCTAGAGGAATAACAGCTTATCCTTTAGTAATGGTTAGAAATGTTCAAGGAGCTCCAATACAATATGATATTAATGCTGTTGTTGATTGGAATCAATATGGATGGTTAGGCTTTACATACCATAGTGACTATGCCGTTGCTTTAAGTGCAGGAGTTAGATTTAAAGGTCTGAATGTTGGGTACGCGCATAATTTTGTAACTAATTCTATTCAGAATTATACAGGAAGAACTTCTGAGTTTTTATTAGGGTACACTTTTGAAAATAAGAAGACTGACTTATCGGAAATGAATACTTTGAGAGAAGAAATAGCTAAGTTAAAAGAAAACGATTCAATACAGGATTCGCTTTTACTTGATTTAAGAAATTTAGCTGATTCTAACAAAATTGAAATTGAGAAACTTAAAGTCCTTTTAGATGATATGTCTAATGATTCATTAGCTCAAGCAGAATTGCAGGCTGAATTAGATCGCTTAAAAGATGTTGAAGATTCTACTGAGCTTGCTATAAAAATGGCAGAGAATGGTATTAGCATGAAAAAAGGAAGTGCTTCTGATTTTTCAAGTGAAGGAAATGAAACTGCTGCAGGATACTATGTTATAATAGGTGCTTTTGGAAATCATGATAATGCAGAAGTATTTACAAAAGATGCTAAAGGTAAAGGATATACTACAGCAGAAATTATTCAAAACAAAAACAATAAAATTTACGAGATAGTTGTTTTCAAAACTCAAGATAAACAAGAAGCCATCGGGAAATTAGATGGAATAAAAAGTGATTATTTTGATGTTTGGGTTCTTACTTTAGAATAAAACTGTCCGATTCTTAAAAATAAAAAAGACTGTCTTATGACAGTCTTTTTTATTTTTAAGCTGTTTTTATGACGTTATGTCATAAAAAGTTGGAATTTAGATTTGGTAATGTGCTTTTTGTCATAAAATTAGAAATGGCATAAAGATTGACTTTTGGAGGTTGTTATATTAATACTAAAATAAATTAGAAATGGGAAAAATAATTGGAATTGACTTAGGTACTACAAACTCATGTGTTTCTGTAATGGAAGGTAATGAGCCAGTAGTAATATCTAATTCAGAAGGAAAACGTACAACAGCCTCAGTTGTTGCATTTGTGGAAGGTGGAGAACGTAAAGTAGGTGATCCTGCAAAACGTCAAGCAATAACTAACCCTACAAAAACGATTTCATCTATAAAACGTTTTATGGGGTCTTCATTTGAAGATACAAAAGAAGAGGCAACAAGAGTTCCTTATAAAGTTGTAAAAGGGGATAATAATTCTCCAAGAGTTGAAATTGATGACAGAAATTATACTGCTCAAGAAATTTCTGCAATGATTTTACAAAAAATGAAAAAAACTGCTGAAGATTATTTAGGAACAGAAGTTTCTGAAGCAGTAGTAACTGTACCAGCATATTTTAACGATTCTCAAAGACAAGCAACTAAAGAAGCTGGAGAGATTGCTGGTTTAACTATTAAAAGAATTATCAATGAGCCAACAGCTGCAGCTTTAGCTTATGGTTTAGATAAAAAAGGTGTTGACCAAAAAATTGTTGTTTTTGACTTTGGTGGAGGTACACATGATGTTTCTATCCTTGAGTTAGGAGATGGAGTATTTGAAGTTTTAGCGACTGATGGTGATACTCACTTAGGAGGTGATGATGTTGATAATGCAATTATTGATTGGTTAGCTTCTGAATTTAAAAATGACGAAGGTATTGACCTTAAGCAAGATCCAATGGCTTTACAACGTCTTAAAGAAGCTGCAGAGAAAGCTAAAATTGAACTTTCTTCAACAACTTCAACAGAGATTAACTTACCTTATATCATGCCAGTTGATGGTATTCCAAAACACTTGGTAAGAACTCTACAACGTTCTAAATTTGAGCAATTAATTTCTTCTATTGTTGAAAGAACTATCGCTCCTTGTCGTTCAGCTCTTAAAAGTGCAGGATTAACTATCAATGATATTGATGAAGTAATATTAGTTGGTGGTTCTACTCGTACTCCTATTATTCAAGCTGCAGTTGAGAAGTTTTTTGGTAAAGCTCCTTCTAAAGGTGTTAACCCAGATGAAGTTGTTGCAATTGGTGCTGCTATTCAAGGTGGTGTATTAACAGGAGAGGTTAAAGATGTACTTTTATTAGATGTTATTCCTTTATCTGTTGGTATTGAAACAATGGGTGGAGTTTTCACTAAATTGATTGAATCTAATACAACTATTCCAACTAAGAAGTCTGAAGTTTTCTCTACTGCTGCAGATAATCAGCCTTCTGTTGATATCCATGTATTACAAGGTGAACGTCCAATGTCCAATGATAACAAGTCTTTAGGTCGTTTCCAATTAACAGATATTCCACCTGCACAAAGAGGTGTTCCTCAAATTGAAGTAACATTTGATATTGATGCAAATGGTATTATGCATATCTCTGCTTTAGATAAAGGTACTGGTAAGAAACAATCAATTAAGATTGAAGCTTCTTCTGGTTTATCTGCTGAAGAAATCGAGAAAATGAAGGCGGAAGCTGTAGCAAATGCAGATGCTGATAACAAGAAAAAAGGAGAAGCGGAATTAATTAACAAAGCTGATTCTTTAATTTTCCAAACGGAACGTCAAATTTCGGAATATGGAGATAAGCTACCTGCTGATAAAAAACAACAAATAGAAGATGCTTTAAGTGCATTGAAAATTGAGTTTGAAGCTAAGAACTTTGAAAACTTAGAAGCAGCAATGGAGAAATTAAATACAATTTTCCAAGAAGCATCTCAAGGAATGTATGATGATACTAATTCAAATGACGCACCAACTGGAGATTCAAATGATAGTAACCCACAAGATGAAGTTACTGATGTAGATTTTGAAGAAGTTGTTGATGACAAAAAATAATATTATTTTATAATATTGTAAGGGGAGACTATTTTTATAGTCTCCCTTTTATTTTTAACTAAATATTTCTAAGATGAAGATAATATCTTTTAATGTTAATGGAGTAAGGGCAATAACTAAAAAAAACTTCTTTAACGATATGAAAGAGGTGAATGCAGATGTTATTTGTTTGCAAGAAACAAAAGCATCAATTGATCAAGTAAAAGAAGCGCTAGAGCCTTTAAATGATTATTTTGTATTTGCTAATGAAGCTGAAAAGAAAGGATATTCTGGAACAGCAATTTTAACTAAGATTCAACCAATTGAGGTAACTTATGATATTAGTATAAAGGAACATGACAATGAAGGAAGGGTTACGTGTGCTGAATTTAAAGATTTTTATCTAGTCACTGTATACGTTCCTAATTCAGGGAGTGCTTTATTAAGATTAGATTATCGCCAAACTTGGGATAAAGCATTCTTAAAATATCTAAAAGACTTAGAAACAATCAAACCAGTAATTGTTTGTGGTGATTTTAATGTTGCACATAAAGAAATTGATTTAGCTAGGCCAAAACCTAACTATAATAAGTCAGCAGGCTTTATGCAGGAAGAGATTGATGGAATGGATAATTATACTGCAAATGGTTTTATAGATACCTATAGGTACTTTAATAATGATGATGTTAAGTATAGTTGGTGGAGTTATAGAGGTGGAGCACGCCAAAAGAATGTAGGCTGGAGGATTGATTATTTCTTATCGTCTGAAAGCTTATTACCTAAATTAAAAAGTTCATTTATTTTAAATGATATTTTAGGTTCAGATCATTGCCCAGTTGGAATAGAGATAAAATAAAAAAAGACCGATTGTATCGGTCTTTTTAATTTTTTATTTCTTTTTAGAAGCACAACATTTTTTCTTTTCGTCTCCTTTTTTGCATTCTTCCTTTTTTTCATCTGTACAGCATGCTTTTTCACTTCCTTTTTTACAGCTTTCTTTTTTCTTTTTTTTATGGTCTTGATTTGTTATTTCAATAGTATCAGAGTTGATAGTTGAATATACAGAAGCAGATACAGATCCAACAAAAAGGACTAGTGAAAGTGCAACAAATAATTTTTTCATAATTTACAGTTTTATATTATTGAATACTAATTTAGCAATATTAGTTAAGTTTTCCAATTAAAGTAGTTTTCGCTTTAACTACATCTCCAATTTTAACATTAATTGTACTGTCAAGAGGTAAAAATAAATCTATTCTAGATCCAAATTTGATAAAACCATATTCTTCTCCTGCTTCAACATTATCGTTTTCTTGAACATAGTAACATATTCTCCTAGCAACAGCACCAGCTACTTGTCTAAAAAGTACTTCTTTTCCTGAAACGTGTTCAGTAACTACTGTTGAACGTTCATTGTCTGTACTACTTTTAGGATGCCAAGCAACTAAGAATAATCCTTTATGGTATTTTACATATTTGATGATTCCTGATATAGGATTATAGTTAGCATGAACATTAAGTGGTGACATGAAAACAGAAATTTGAATTCTTTTGTCTTTAAAATATTCTGTTTCTTCAACTTCCTCAATAACTACTACTTTCCCATCTGCAGGACATATAATGTCATTGATATCCGTAGTAAAGGTTCTTTTTGGTATCCTAAAGAATTGAACTACAAGGTAGGCAAATGTGATAGTAGTTAATGTTAGTAAATAAAATAACCAATTCCATTCAGTAATCTTTAATAGGTAATAATTTCCAATTTGTATTGAGGATAATAATACCATTGCTATGATAATAATCAAATAGCCTTCACGGTGTAACTTCATATAAATAAATTAAAACAGGGTAAAATTAAGAATAAAATACGACCAAAGCATAGAAAAAAGGAATTGCAAATATTGCCGCATCGAAACGATCTAAAATTCCTCCATGTCCAGGAAGGATATTTCCAGAATCTTTTATGTTTAAACTTCTTTTAAATAATGACTCTAGTAAGTCTCCAAATATGGAGCATGGAGCAATTATTAATGCTGCTATTAGCCAAAAAGAAACAGGATAATAACTTCCCGATAAGTGAATAAGGTATGCTGCTAAAACGGTGAAGCTTATACCTCCAATTGTACCTTCCCAGGTTTTTTTGGGGGATATTCGTTCAAATAATTTGGTTTTACCAAAAAATCTACCTGAAAGATAGGCAAAGGTGTCATTTGTCCATATTAGTAGAAACATTCCGATTGCTAGGTGTGATCCATTGTGTTGAATGAATTGCATGTGCGTTACTAGAATAAATGGAAGTACGATATAAATTATGGATAATAAAAATATCGAGATATTCAGTATAGGTTGCTTTTTCTTTCTGTAAAGTTCAGTTGTAAAATAGATGAACAAAAGCGGTGTAATAAGTACAAAGCTTTTGGCCTCTATGTAATCCATTACAATTAATAAAATAATTAAATAGATAGCAATTGAAAAGGTCAATGAAATCTTTTTGTTTATTTGAATTGTTTTATGTTCTTTAAAAAGAGTGTAAAATTCATTTAAACCTAATATAGCAAAAAGTGTCATCGTAAGAGATGTCGATATTTCACCAAACCATAGTCCAGAAATAACTATGGCTACAAAGAAAAAACCTGTAATTGCTCTTAGTAAAATATTATTCATATAAAAAAGAAAAAGCCCACGTATATTAAAACACGAGGGCTTGATTATTATAGTTTTTTATTTATTTTCATCCTCTTGATTCTGAGTAGAATCTTCAACAGCTATGTTAGAGTCTTCTTCCTGTTTAGCAAGTTCATCTTCTAACATTTTTTCAGCATTTTTAACTAAAGGTAACTCATCAACTTTCCATTGTCTTTCGCCAAAAATAGATATCAAATCTTCTTTGAAGATAACCTCTGATTCTAATAGTTTTTCAGCGAGTAGTGTTAATTTCTCTTTATTTTCTGTAAGGATATTAAGCGCTCTTTGGTATTGTGATTCAATAAGTTTACTTACCTCTTGATCAATTATTTTTGCTGTATCGTCAGAATATGGCTTAGTAAATGATTCACGCCCTTGAGAGTCATGGAAGGAAACGTTACCAATTGTTTCATTTAAACCGTAAACGCTAACCATTGCATAAGCTTGTTTAGTTACCTTTTCAAGGTCGCTAAGTGCTCCTGTACTAATCTTACCGAATATTAGTTGCTCTGCAGCTCTTCCACCAAGTGCAGAACACATTTCATCAAGTATTTGTTCAGTAGTTGTAATACTTCTTTCTTCAGGTAAATACCATGCAGCTCCTAAGGATTGACCTCTTGGTACAATTGTAACTTTTATAAGAGGGTTCGCAAACTCAAGCATCCAAGAAATAGTAGCATGTCCAGCTTCATGGAAAGCAATAGTTTTCTTCTCTCCTGATGAAATAATTTTATTTTTCTTTTCTAGTCCTCCTACAATTCGATCAACAGCATCTAAGAAATCTTGTTTTTCAACATGGTCTTTCTTCTGTCTTGCAGCTATTAATGCAGCTTCATTACAAAGGTTTGCGATATCTGCTCCAGAGAAACCAGGTGTTTGTTTGGATAAGAAATCTACATCAATCTTTTCATCGATTTTAATTGGTTTTAAATGAACTTCAAAAATTTCTTTTCTTTCATTTATGTCAGGCATATCAACATATATCTGACGATCAAATCTACCAGCTCTTAGAAGTGCTTTATCCAAAACATCAGCTCTATTTGTAGCAGCTAATATGATTACACCTGAATTAGTTTCAAAACCATCCATTTCTGTTAATAATTGGTTCAAAGTATTCTCTCTTTCATCATTTGAACCAAATCCATTATTTTTCCCTCTTGCTCTACCTATAGCATCAATCTCATCGATAAAAATAATAGAAGGAGATTTTTCTTTTGCTTGTTTAAATAAGTCTCTAACTCTAGAGGCTCCAACCCCTACAAACATTTCTACGAAATCTGAACCTGAAAGTGCGAAAAATGGAACTTGAGCTTCTCCTGCAACAGCTTTAGCTAATAAAGTTTTACCAGTACCTGGAGGTCCAACTAGTAGAGCTCCTTTTGGTATTTTAGCTCCTAAGTCAGTATATTTTTTTGGTTGTTTTAAAAACTCTACAATTTCTTGAATCTCAATTTTAGCTTCTTGAAGTCCAGCAACATCTTTAAATGTTTTGTTAGTAGACTTCCCTTTTTCATACATTTTAGCTTTTGACTTACCAATGTTAAAAATCTGACCGCCAGCACCGCCACCGCCAGCACCTCCGCCCATTCTTCTCATCACAAACATCCATATTGCGACAAGAATAATAATTGGAAGAAGGAAACTGATTATACTTCCAAAATAATCAACTTCTGTTTTTGGCTCAAGAATAATTCTATTAGCCCCTTCATCTTTTAAATCTTCATTTATTTTTTGAAGGTTCATTTCAAAATTTCCAGCGTCAATTAAATCTAATTTAAAAGTAGGGTCAGAATTCTTTATTCTACCTCCTTTATTAAACGTTTCACTCATTTGAGTGTATTCACCTGTCTTATTTGATTTCACAAACTCTTTACCATCTTCAGAAAGTTTAAAGTCTGCTCTAGTTTTATTAACTATGTACACATGTTTAACGAACCCTTTTTGAGCTAGTTCGAAAAATGTTTGTTGATTGTTAATTTTTGAAGAGGAATCTGTACTATTAAATAGTTGAAAACCTATTATTGCAACTGCAATAAATCCATAAATCCAATAGATTGAAAATGGACTTTTCTTTTGATTATTATTTTTAGCCATATTTATTATTTTTTAGTCAAGGTTAGGTACATCTGTTCTTTTAGCATCAGCCCACAAATCTTCTAAGTCATAGAAATTTCTTACGTCTTTATAGAAAACATGCGCCACAACAGTAACATAGTCTAACAATATCCACTCGCTCATAGTTTTTCCTTCAACATGCCATGGTCTTTCTTTTATCTCTTTACGAGTGTGTCTTAGAACTGAAGAAGTGATTCCATCAACTTGAGTAGAAGATTCTCCACTGCAGATTACAAAAAAGTCTGCAACTGCAGCATCAATGTGTCTTAAATCAAGAATTACAATGTCTTTTGCTTTATTTTCTTGCATACCCTCAACAATGGTATCGCAAATTATTTTTGAATTAATTTCTTTTTCTTGCATCTAGTAATTTTATACTTTACAAATCTAACTTTAAATTTTATATTTACCCTTATATTAATCAGTTTATATATGTTTTTCAACAAATGATTGGAAGAAAAATTATACATCTTGAGAACGTAGATTCTACGAACAATTATACTGCCAATTTACTTTTAAAAGGAGAAGTTGATTCAGGTACAGTAATATTGGCAGATAAGCAAACTCAAGGAAGAGGGCAGAGAGGAAGTGTTTGGTCTTCAAATTCAGGAGAAAACATGTTGTTTTCATTGTTTTTGTCAACTGAAATTTTGTCAGTAAATAATCAGTTTGTCTTGTCTCAGTTTGTTTCAGTGTCACTTATTGAAATGTTAAAGAATATTGGTTTGGAGGCCGAAGTGAAATGGCCTAACGATATTTATATTAAAAACAAAAAAGTTGCAGGGATTTTAATTGAAAATCAATTATCTGGATCAATGTTAAAAAGCTCCATTATTGGGGTTGGTTTAAATGTTAATCAAAAATCATTTGAAAACATTTCAGCTACAAGTTTAAATAATGAGTTGGGAGAGTTTATACCCGTCCAGTCTGTATTGTTTTCTTTTATTTTTGAATTAAATAAAAATTGGAATTTAATTCTTTCAAATAAAACAGATCAAATTATCGAAAAGTATTTTAATAACTTATACCAGAAAGATAAACTGTGTTCATATAGAGATGATCGAGGTACTTTCCTAGCTACCATTGAAGGAGTTACTTCGAATGGGAACTTGATTCTTATATCTTCCGAAAGAGAAAAAAAATATTATGATCTAAAAGAAGTTTCTTTTATGTAGTTTCAAAATGAGACTTTAGTTGTGAAGCCATGTTGTTGAATAAATTAGTTAATGGTTTTTCAACCATCATCTTTAAAAACATATTAACCTCTCCGTCAAATTCAATATATCCTTTTACTTTTTCTTGAGAAGGAAGAATATTAATAGTTAACGAAAAAGGAAAAGGTGATTTTTCACCAGATTTCATGAAAATTTTATCAAACCCTTCGTATCCATTTTGAACTAATGAAATTGTTATCGTTCCTTTCTGAACTTTGAAAGAGCAATTATCTTCATTTGATTTCCAATCAGAGACTTCATCTTCAGGAAGTAAAAAATGTAAATTGGAAGTGTCTTTAAATAGTTTAAAAACCGTTTCTTGTGAAGCATTTACTTCAACTTCATTACTTTTAATTTTCATTTATCAACTTTTATTTCCCCCAAGTATCAGGACTTTTTTTCCATTCTTTTAGTGAATTAACATCGCTTTCTTGAATGTAGTCATGAACAACCGCTTGTTTTAATAATAAGTCATAGTTAGTAAGAGTTAAGAATGGGCAGTTAGCATTCTTGAAAGTTGTTTCAGCGGTTTTAAATCCATAAGTAAATATCGCTATTAACCCTTTTACTTCTAATCCAGAATCTCTAAGTGCTTCAATAGCCTTCATACTACTTCCACCAGTAGAAATTAAATCTTCAATTACAACTACTTTTTGACCTTTTTCATAGAATCCTTCAACTTGATTCCCCATTCCATGTCCTTTGGCAGAGCTACGAACATATATAAATGGCACGCCTAACTCCTGAGCAATTAAAGCACCTTGAGGAATTCCACCTGTTGCAACTCCAGCTATAACATCTGGTTTTCCAAACTTTTCTAAAATCGCCTCAGCGTAAGTTTGGCGAATAAATGTTCTTATGTTAGGATAAGATAAACTTACACGCGTATCACAGTAAATAGGAGATTTCCAACCTGATGCCCATGTGAAAGGCGAAGATGGAGAAAGTTTAACAGCTTTTATTTGTAATAAAAATTCTGCTACCTTTAAAGCTTTTTCGTTGTTCAAAATCATAACACAAATGTACAAAGTTTTTATTGAAAATAACCCGATTCATTTTATTTCTAACAACAAAGAAATGCCTTCAGGTGCAACTTCATTCGTTATAAAAGACAGTAAATCAGCAAAGCAAAAAGTTGATCAGTTGTTGAAAAGTAAATTAGATTTTTTTGAATTATTCTTGATTTGTGAAAATGTGGAAGATGAATTTACTCGTTTTTTTGAAGGTTATCATTTTCTTGAAGCTGCTGGCGGAATTGTTCATCAAAATAAGAAGTATCTTTTTATAAAAAGAAATGGATATTGGGATATTCCTAAAGGTATCATAGAAACGAATGAATCTCCAGAAATAGCTGCTGTTAGAGAAGTAGAGGAGGAGTGTGGTATCTCTAACCCTAAAATTAACGGTCGAATAGGCATTACTTTGCATACTTACAAATACGAAGGCAATCCAGTGTTAAAAAAAACATATTGGTTCAAAATGAACTATGATGGTCAAGAAGTTCCAACTCCGCAAATTGAAGAAGGCATTACAGAAATTAAATGGTTAGATAAAACAGATTTAGATATTATAAGAAAAAATACATTTATGTCTATAATTGATGTTTTGGATAAAGGGTTTGAGTCATAATTAGACTTCGAAAGAGACAATTAGTTCGTTTTCTTGAAGGTGTTCTTTTAACTTTGTATGTGCTTCTTGAGATCCTTTGATGGTATATAAAAGTTTTACTTGGTGATTTATTTTCTTTTGTCGAGTACAAATATGTTTTAGAGACACTTTTTCAATAATGTCTTCCACATCTTTTTTCTTAAAATGTTAGCTCTGCTCAATTACGATAAGGTAATTGATTTCTGAGTTTATTTTTTCGATCCAATGTGGTAGCCAAGAAAAACCTAAAAGAACTAACATAACTATAGCTAGGACAGAAAAAGCAAAGATGTATTGTCCTATACCTACCGTCATTCCGATTGCTGCAGAGATCCAAATTGTTGTAGCTGTAGTAAGACCACGAATGTTTGCTCCTTCTTTAAATATTGCTCCTGCTCCTAAAAAACCAATTCCAGTAACGATGTTTGAGGCAACCCTTGCGTCATTACTCATTAAGTTGGATATCATTGTAAAAAGGCAAGATCCCACAGTGATTAAAATCACTGTTCGGAAACCTGCAGATTTTGTTCTGTATTCTCTTTCAGCTCCTATTATGGCTCCAATTAATAAGGCTATTAGGAGTTTGCCTAATTCGTTTTGTAAGAAATCATTCATCGTTTAACAAAATTAATTTAAAATAATTGTTACTAATTATTTTTTCTATTTTTTCTTTTATATCCCTCAACTAAATTTGTTCTCAATCCATTTAAGTCATTAACTTTGCCGAAAATTTTGGTGTTTTAATGAAATCTTTAATTGAATGGGTTCAAGATAGGCTAACAAAAAGGCAATTTATCTTTTTGTCAAGTGTCTTAGTTGGTCTCTCAGCTGGGTTATCGGTTGTTATATTAAAAACATTTGCTCATTTTATATACAGGATAGCTACTTTTGATAATGAGTTTAATTCAAGGTATCTTTTTGTAATCTTACCTATACTAGGGATTTTTCTTACTGTTTTTGTTACTAAAAAACTATTGAACGGTAGGTTAGAAAAAGGGTTGCCGAATATCCATTACTCTATCGCTAAGAAATCTAGTATTATTCCAAGAAAACAGATGTATGCTCAAGTTATTACAAGTTCATTAACTGTTGGTCTAGGTGGTTCTGCTGGTTTAGAAGCCCCTATTGTTATTACAGGTGCTGCTTTTGGATCTAATTATGCTAAAAGATATAAGTTAGATTACAAAGATCGAACACTTTTATTAGCATGTGGTATTGCAGCAGGTATTGCAGCTGCATTTAATGCACCTATTGCTGGTGTTTTGTTTGCTTTAGAGGTTTTATTGTTGGACGTTAGTATATCCGCATTTATTCCATTAATTATAGCAGCAGCTTCTGGTACATTAATTTCTAAAATTATTTTAGAAGACGATATACTGATATCTTTCAAATTAACAGAACCGTTTGACTATATAAATGTTCCGTTTTATGCATTGTTAGGTGTTTTGTCAGGGTTAGTAGCTGTTTTTCATTCTAGAATATTTCATAAAATAGAAGGACTGTTTAGTCGCTCAAAAAGAAAGGCTTACAGAAATGTAGTCTTTGGTGGTTTAGGTTTAGGGATACTAATTTTCATATTTCCTTCTTTATTTGGAGAAGGGTATGAGAGTATAAAATCATTGTCATTACTTAAGCCTCAAGAGGTGTTGAATAATAGTTATTTCCAAGATTATAAAAGCAATGAATGGTTTGTTCTAAGCTTTGTTGGTATATTGATCTTTGTTAAAGCGATAGCTACAGGTCTAACTCTTGGGAGTGGAGGTAATGGAGGTAATTTTGCTCCATCTTTATTTGTAGGAGCATATTTAGGTTTCTTCTTCTCTCGTTTAACTAACATGGTAAGTTTTATAAATTTACCAGAGAGTAATTTTACATTGGTTGGAATGGCAGGTATTTTGAGTGGTTTGTATCATGCTCCACTTACTGCTATATTTTTAATTGCGGAAATTACAGGAGGTTATACTTTAATTATTCCTCTTATGTTAGTTTCGTCTATCAGTTATGCTATTTCAAGGTATTTTGAACCTTTTTCAATGGATACTAAAAAAATGGCAAGTGGCGGTTTTATTTTTACTCAAGATAAGGATAAAAATATTTTGACAACCATGAATACTTCTTCAATTATTGAAACAAACTATGATAAATTATATGCTAATGTTTCTTTAGGGGAGTTAGTAAATGTTATCTCTAGTTCTAAAAGAAATGTTTTTCCAGTCACAGATAGGTTAAATAATTTATTAGGATTGATTTTGTTAGATAACATCAGAGATATAATGTTCAAGAGAGAGTTGTATGAAACAGTTTTTGTTCAGGACCTCATGACAACTCCTGCAGAAGTAATCGATAGTGAAGAAAAGATGGAGTCGGTAATGAGAAAGTTTGACTCAACTGGGGCTTGGAACCTTCCGGTAGTTCATGAAAATAAATTCATAGGATTTATTAATAAAAATGCTGTTTTCACAACTTATAGATCGAAATTAAAAAGTACAATACTAGATTAATAAACACTTAACTGTTTTATTGTATTACTCCATAGACTTCAGTTCTATTATTAATAGAGAAACTAATAATATACTTTTCAATTTTTAGATATATAACAGCTTGAAGATATACCTAAAATAGTACTTAACCATTTGAAAAATCAAGAAAATCAAGGCAAAAGAATAATCGAACTGCTATTATATTAAAGTTAATTCATTACCGTATAAATAGGATCTTCTTCTAAGTTCACCTCAATTATTTTGTCTGCATTTTTAAGTAAAACTTGACAGTCTTGACTCAAATGCCTTAATGTTAATTTCTTCCCTTCTTTGTTATATTTTTCAGTTAAGCTGTTTAATGCGTCAATAGCAGACATGTCGGCAACCCTGCTTTCAGAAAAATCTATAATAACTTTTTCAGGATCATTTTTAATATCAAACTTCTCCATAAAAGTTGTGCTTGAGGCAAAAAATAAAGGACCAAAAATTTCATAATGCTTTACTCCATTTTCATCTATATATTGTTTAGCCCTGATTCTAATAGCATTCTCCCAAGCAAAGACTAAAGCAGAAATAATAACTCCTATCAAAACAGCCAAGGCAAGGTTGTGCAGAAATACAGTTATTGCAGTAACAATAACCATAACTATTACGTCTGATTTAGGCATTTTGTTAAATGTTTTTAAACTTGCCCATTCAAAGGTTCCAATTGCAACCATAATCATTACACCTGTTAAAGCTGCTAATGGAACTTTTTCTATTATTGGAGCTCCAAATAAAATAATAGCTAATATAGTTAGTGATGCAACTATTCCTGCTAATCTAGCTCTCGCTCCAGCAGAAAGGTTGACTAATGTTTGTGCGATCATAGGACATCCTCCCATTCCTCCGAAGAAGCCATTTAAAATATTAGCACTTCCCTGTGCTAAACATTCTCTGTTACTGTTTCCTTTTGTACTTGTTATTTCATCTACAAGGTTTAGAGTCAATAATCCTTCAGTCAAACCAACAGAGGCCATTACTAATGCATATGGAAAAATAATTTTTAAAGTTTCAAATGAGAAATCTATACTTGGAATACTAAAAGAAGGAAGTCCACCACTTACAGAAGCAATGTCTACTACTTGTTTAGTATCAATACCGAAACCGATCACAATTCCAAAAACAATCAAAATAGCTAACAAAGAGGCGGGAATAGCTTTTGTTATTTTAGGAAGGATAAGAACTAAAAAAATAGTTAATGCAACTAGTCCAGCAGTTATAAAAAAAGGAGATCCAGTCATCCAAACTTTTTCTCCATTTACAACAGTCTTAAATTGTTCAAATTGTGACATAAAGATGATAATCGCAAGTCCATTAACAAAACCAAACATTACTGGTTGTGGAACTAATCGAATGAATTTACCAAGTTTAAGAAGTCCAACAACAATTTGGATCACTCCAGCTAATGCAACAGCTGCAAATACGTATTCGATCCCAAATTCTTTCATTAAAGCAATTAAAACAATCACTGTTGCACCTGCTCCACCAGAAATCAATCCAGGACGACCTCCAAAAATGGAAGTAATAAAGCCCATGATAAACGCTCCATATAAACCTACTAAAGGCTCAAAACCAGCAAGGATTGCAAATGAAAGTGATTCAGGAATCATTGTCATAGCAACGGTTAACCCAGCTAAGATTTCAGTTTTATAATTTACTTTTTGCTTAAAATCGAATAGATTTATCCTTTTTATCATGTTAATTACATTTTATTTGAAGATTGCAAAGGTAGGGCTTTAAGTTTAAATATGAAATCAAGGCTTCTTCCATTCATTTTACTAATGGATATTATCTTAATAGTAGTTATTGATTATTTTATTTTAAATTTGCTCTTCAAAAAAACTGAAATAAAAAGGTTGTAAATGAATATTGTCAAAAAGAATTTATCTGTTGTATTTTTATTATTAGTGATATTTACGCCACAATTGTTGATGTCTCAAATGACTTTAAAAGAAAAGGTGGTAGATGTATTTACTAGAAAAAAACAGATTGTTGTTTTAAATCAAAAAATTGATAGTCTTCAAACGATTTCAAACGAAAAAGACAGTGTCATTGGAGTTAAAGAGGTAAGGTTTGAGAAGTTATCCATAGATAATAATTATTTAGAGTTAGAAAAAGATTCTGTTATTAGGTTAAAAGACTTAATTGTTTTAAAAAATAAAAAGCTTTCAAAAAGTTTAGACTCTTTGAAAAAAGTAAATGAAGAATCAAAAAGGTATTCGAAAGAGCAAAGAGAAGAAGATTCAATCAGGTATCAAACATTATTACAAAAATTGAGTGATAAAAATAAGTTTGTAGTGGATTCTATCAAGAAAGTACATGAGGTCAGAAGAGACAAACAGGAGCCAAAAAGAATTGAGAACTATTATTTCAAAGATTTCAAAAGTGTTATAACGGGAACTCCAGATACCAAAAATCGTTTTACATGGACTTTTGAACTATTTAAAAAAGACAGTTCTGGATATGTTCCAGCTAATAATGATGAGGTTTTTAATGATAAAAAGGATGAATTGTTAACCCTTATTAATGAAAGGATTAAATCTGATTTCGATAAAGCATATGAGTTAGATAAAGAATGCTTTAACACTGATGCTGCTCCAAGTTATACTTTTAATAATTTAGGCTTAGAGTTCAAAGACGACAAAGTTAATTTCTATGCTGTTTTTGATTTTGCAACCGAAAATTGCTATTATCTATACGGTTATACTGTTGTAGAATTTACTGTAGATGAAATAGCTGATTATTTAAAGTAATTAAAGGTGTTTAATTATTTCTGAAACGGATAATCTCTCTTTGTAGTTCTCATCAAAATGAATGTATCCAATTTGTCCATTTTGATTGATTATAAAAGTTGCTGGTACTGGTAAAACATTATCGTCATTACCATTTGCTTCTTCCAGATTAATTCCAAATAGTTTATACTTTGTTAAAGTAGCTTCTTTAACTTTAAATGAAACCCCATATTGATTCATAATTTGATAGTTTTTGTCAGAAATAACTTCAAATGTAACTTTAGATTTAGATATACTTTGCTCAACTGAACTTTCTACTTCTGGTGAAATAGTAATAAGGCTAGCTCCCTTTTCTATTATTAAGTTTAAACTATCTTGTAAATTACTCATGTGTTTGTTACAATATGGACACCATGCTCCTCTGTAAAATACGAGAACAACTTTTCCTGAGTCTATTAAGCTTTTAAGTTTAACCTCATTGTTAGCATATGAAGTAGCTTCAAATAATGGAGCTTTGTCTCCGATTTTAAGGGGATTTATCGTCTCTGTTTGAGCAATAGAAACTAGAGATATAAAGACAGTAAAGAGTGATAATGACTTTTTCAACATTTTGTAATGAGTTTAAATTTTAGATTTTCTTTATTTTGTATAATAGTAACTAAACTACAATGACTTAAATAAGTAAATTCATAAGTAGAGTTAATATCAAAATTTTTTCCTGAAAATTGATCAAACAACCCTTCGCATTCTATTTCCCCTTTTGGACTATATCTAGAAATTTTATAATTATTTATGGATTCTTCAATATGAAACCATGAGCCACCTCCTTCACCACTTAACCATTGAATAGATAAAGGTAAATGACTAGGCTTTTCAGGAGAAGGAAGTACTCTATTCATTTCCGATTTTTTCAAGTTGAAAGCTTTTATTATTGAATTCAGTGATGACATTATCCAAAGTTACAATTGTATATTGATGTAAGGATTTGACGTTTGTCATTGGAGTAGGTGTTAGCGATATAGGGAAAATTAGTTTCAAAGAATGGTTAAACTGAGGGATACCAGCTATTATAACTGAATTTACAAACCTGGAACAATTAGTTCCTTTTGGAGTAAATGGTCCATAGGGTAAAGGTGATTTTTCTTGTAATTTATTTGCCTTATTAAATGCTTTTTGAAAATTTACATTCGTTATTGAGGCATGAACATCGCCTGTTCCATGGCAAGATTCATTAAAATATAATTCCTCTAAGATTTCATTCAAATTTATTAAATCCCCTTTTGAGTTAAATTTTGCTTTTGTATTTATTTCTAAATCATGATCCGTGACAGAGCTTCTCACTCTTCCGTGACCATGTGGAGCATGATACCTACCAAAGTCAAAGTAATGACAACTCTCTGAATGCTTTTTTACTAATACAATTGCTGCATGCCCGACTTTATAATAATTGTTTTTATTAAAACCAACCCATTTCATAGGTAGATCATACCATGCTCCAGCTTGTTTACATAAAGTTTCAGGCCAAGCTAATGCTATTGCAATACCATTATGCATATTGTTTTAAGTTTAGAAGGTTAAAAACTGTTTCTTTGTTGGACGTTAAATCAAAATAATTCAAATCTTGATTCTTATCGTTAATAATGAATTGAGTTATACTTATTGTTTTTAAGTCACCATCCCCTTTCATAATCAGGTCTTCATTCTCATTTAATCCATGTTTGTTTTTATGGAAGGTTAATTGATTCTTTGGAATATCTTTTTTAGTGGAACTCTCTTTAAAGAAATCAAAAAATATTTTTGAACGTTTTTCTCTTACTTCTTTGTTATATAAAGTTGATGAAGACCAAATTTGCATTTCATCGGTAGGTAACGTTTTAAGGTGTTTAACTTTTCCATCCCATCTAAATTCATGAAATTTGATCGAATTTAAATCATCGAAATTTAATAGTAGTAAAGTAAAAGGTTCGATATTATCTAAATCAATATTTTCGGAAAAAGCAAAAGCATCATTGTAATTAAAACTCTCAATTAAGATCAACCCTCTACTTTTTCTATATGGTCCTTTTTTTTCATGACCTTCAAAAGCTCCATTTAATAAACAAGTAATTTTATTACTTCCATTTGTTGCAATCCAAGTACCACCTGCTACTTTGTCTTTTGGGAATATCAACTCCTTTCTATTATTAATATAGATAGTAGGTTGTATGGTCTCTCTACTGGCTTTTTCATCTCTATTGGAAGTGAAGCAAAATCCATTTTTTGTTGGTATATAAGTTACTGTGCACATGCTTTTTTGTTTCTTATTGTGGATGGGGCATAACCAAAAGTTTCACATACTAAATTATCTAAAGCTAGCTCGGAAATAGCAACTTTTATTAAGGCTTGGTGATGAATACTATGCTCAATATTATATACTAGTTCTCTTAAAAAAGAAGATGGAACACAAAATTCTTCTTTTCGTTCATCTAAAGAATAGTTGGAGATTAATTGTAAATCGTAGTTTTCTTGATTGTTTTCAAGTTGTGAGTTAATTACATTAATTATTTCAATTGCGTAATCTATTTCAGTTTCTATTTGGAGGTTTCTTTTTCTCGAGTCATAATTCACAACTTTACTTTCAATTGATTCCAGAAGGCACTGGTAAAATTCTAAAATATGTCTAACATGTTGTCCGATTGTAGCTTCTGAGAGAACTTCTAATTTTTCACAATACTCTTTTTCGGAGAGTTGATTTAATAATGATTTAATTTCTAGTAAGTTATTTATTGCTTGTTTCCTCATATTATATTGCTTTGAACTATTAGTCTTCTGAAACACTAAAACCTGACAAAAGTAATTAAATTAAAATTAGTTATGTTTTTAGTTTTCTCATTATTAGCTATTTATGGTTTTGTTGGTGTTTTTTTTAATTATATCTGTCAGGAACGGGTAAAAGGGTAGACTATATGGTTGACTAAAGTTTAATAGGATATGAAAAAGAGTAAATTGAAGAAAAGAGTTTTAATGGTATTTTTCTCGGGAGTGATAATCGTTTTAGGTGCAGGATTATACTTATATAATAAGCCACATAGAGATGTACAATCTATAAATGCTGACTTTCAAGTTGAAGCTTCAAGATTAGTGAATGAATATTTAGAGAATTCAATTACTGCAAATGAAAAATATTTAGATGACGAAGGAGAGTCTAAAATTTTTGAAGTGTCTGGAGTGGTAAATCAAATTTCGGAAGATTTTAATCATCAAAAAGTAGTACTTCTTAAATCAGATAACGATTTAGCAGGTGTTAGCTGCACTTTTACAAAAGAAACAAATGGGGAAGATGAATCTTTTCAAGTAGGAGATAAGGTAACCATTAAAGGTGTGATTAGGTCTGGAGCAACATTCGATGAGGATTTAGAAATGTATGAGAATGTAATCATCGAAAAATCAAGTGTAGTTAAATAGTATCATAGGTTAAATAATAAATAATTAAAAACAAGAAAAAATGAAAAGAGTAATTTTAACAGGATTAGCAACAGTAGGAATTGTAGCTTTAAGTGCATTCACATCAGTAACAGGAAAAGTAACGAGTAAAAAATCACATTTATCATTTTTTTCTCATACAGATGTTGAGGATATTAGTGCTGATAATTATAAAGCGGTAAGTACATTAGATGCTAGTACTGGAGCTGTCGTTTTTTCAGTTCCAATGCAGAGTTTTGAATTTGATAAGTCATTAATGCAAAAACACTTTAATAGTCCTAAATTTTTAGATACAAAACAGTTTCCAAAAGCTAAGTTTAAAGGAAACATAATTGATTTAACAAAAGTTCATTTTGACAAAGATGGAACGTATCAAACAACAGTAGAAGGTGATATGACTTTACATGGTGAAACTAAGAATATTAAAGAGAAAATATCTGTTATAGTAAAAGGAGATGAGGTAAATGTTAAAAGTAAATTTAATTTAACATTAGCAGATTATAAGATCGCTTTTGAAAATGGAAAACCTGCTACCAATATAGCGAAGACAGTTGAGGTATCAATTGATGTTTTCTATTAATAATTGTTAGCATAAAATTATTTACTAATTATATAGTTGGGTGCGTTTATCAAACCCAACTATATTTAACACACAAGTTATGAGAAAAATGGGTGTCATGTTATTGGCTGTTGCTTTTATATTTTCAGCTTTTAAATTTTCAAATTTTGATTCTAAAATAGAAGAAGGAGGGATTATATTTCAAAATAAAACGTGGGATGAGGTTCTTCAATTAGCCAAAAAAGAGGAGAAATATATTTTCCTAGATGTTTACGCTTCTTGGTGTGGGCCTTGTAAGATGTTAAAAAGAACTACATTTTCAGATAAAGTAGTAGGTTCATTTTATAATGAAAATTTTATCAATGTTGCTTTTGACGCAGAGAAAGGTGAAGGGATAAATATTGCTCAACAATATCGTGTTTCAGGATATCCAACGTTAATGTTTATTTCACCAGAGGGAAAAGTGGTTAGGTCTGTAATGGGGTATCATAATTCAGAGCAGTTATTGAAGCTTGGAGAACAGTTCGTAAAGTAGTTTATAATTAACTTAAGATTGAGATGAGAAGTTTAGTGTTTTCCTTTTTTTTGATCATTCATTCTTTATTGAGCGCTCAGGGTTCGTCTTATAATTTATTCCACATTGGTAGAAGTAAGGACCTTGATATCATTAAGTATGATATTAACTTAGATGAAAAAGGTGAAATTATTAAAGAAAAACCGTTAAAAATATATTGGGTTAGGTATACGGATAGTAAAAAAATAGAACGACTTTCTTTTATTCAAAATGCATTAGCTTATGGAGTAGATTATTTATCTATTTCAGAAAAGGAAATCAAATTTCAATTTGTGTCATATGATAAAATGACTTTTGTTGTCAAGAAAACTTCAAGTGGTCGTTTCAAAGCATACACTGAATTAAAAGATGAGCCTGTTGAGGCTGAAAAAATATTTGTTCAAATTGATGGAGGAACTTTTATGATTCCTCAAATATCATACGTTCAATTTTTTTGGACATCTTTTAATGGAAAGAAGAAAGATGTGGCTTACATTCATCCATAATCTTATTCGTTTTTTATCTTTGTTGATATATGATATTTAATGGAAAGGGATAAGGTTTTTACAAATTGGGTAAATCAATATACTGATAAGTTGTATAGCTGGACGTTGTATAAAACATCTTCAAAAGAAGTAGCGGAAGATATTGTTCAAGATACTTTTTTATCTGTTTATTCTTCTATGGATAAATTTGAAAATAAAAGTGAACCTTATACTTGGATAATGTCGATTCTAAATAATAAGATTATCGATTATTATAAAAAGAATGTAAAAAACATAGTAAAACCTTCTAATGAACCAGTAAATGGTTTTGACGATAAAGGTTCTTGGTTGGATAAGAAAGTAGTTTTTTTAGATTTGGATGAAGATGAGTTATTAGATAACTCTGGGTTTGTTGAGACCTTAGAAAATTGTTACGAAAATCTTCCTGATAAATGGCGAAAATCTATTCAGGCAAAGTATATTTTGAATATTAATTCAAGTGAAATCTGTCAAGAATTAGGCATAACACCATCTAATTATTGGAAGATTATACAACGTGCAAAATTGCAATTAAAAGGTTGTTTGGAACTTAATTGGTTTTAAAAAAAAATATACCCTATGAATAATTTAATGTCGAACATTTTTCTACCTTGTGTTAAAGTTACAGAGTTAATCGAAAGAAGAAACTTTGAGAAGCTTTCTTTCATTGAGAATACTCAATTAGAATTACATAAAAAAATGTGTGAACCATGTCGTTCTTATGAAAAAGAGAGTCTTTTGATAGATTCTTTCATAAAAAAGAAGAATGCTAAGTCTTTCGATGGAGTGAATCAGGATTCAGAAAAAGGTAATTTGAAAGCAAAAATAATTTCAAATACTTTATCTAAGTAATTGTTTTTGGAATAAAGAATATCTAATCATTATTCAATAATATTTATTAAATTTATTTACTAATTTCTATTTTAGAATAAATGAAAATAAAATCTTGGATTACTGCTTTTAGGTTAAGAACACTTCCTTTATCTCTTTCAGGGATAATTTTAGGTTCTTTCATTGCTTTGTCAAATGGATATTGGAATTGGAGTATATTTATTTTTGCAGTATTTACTACGGTTTTATTTCAAGTTTTATCCAATTTAGCAAATGATTTAGGAGACAGTATAAATGGAGCTGATACGGAAGAAAGAATTGGACCACTAAGAGCTGTTCAATCAGGTGAAATTTCCAAGTTAAGTATGAAAAGAGCCGTTTATTTCTTTTCTTTTTTAAGTTTAGTTTCAGCAGTTCTTCTCATTTTTTATTCTATCCAAAATCTTACTGAAGAATTACTTTATTTCTATTTTTCACTAGCTGTTCTATGTATTGCAGCGGCAATTTTTTACACTGTTGGTAAAAAAGCTTATGGATATAATGGACTAGGTGATCTTTTTGTATTTATCTTTTTCGGTCTTGTTAGTCTACTTGGAGTTTATACCCTTTATTCAAGTGATTTTAATAACATTAATATATTACCCGCTATATCTATAGGCCTTCTTAGTACAGCTGTTTTAAACCTAAATAACATGAGGGATCAAGTGAATGATAAGAATGTAGGTAAAAATACAATTGTGGTTAAAATAGGTCCCAAGAATGCAGTTTTGTACCATGTATTATTAATATTGACTTCTTTTGTTTCATTGGCCTACTTTATGTTTTTAGAAAAAGGAGGGATTGGATTACTTGCTTTATTACCTTTTTTATTACTTTTTAAACACATCTCCTACGTATTGAGTGTAAAAGATAAATACAAAATGTTCGACACAGAGCTAAAGAAGGTTGCTATTTTAACATTTATTCTTTCGATTACTTCGAGTATTATTTTAAATTTATAGGTAATGGAAGCAATATTTGAAAAAAAAACATTTCTATTTAAACAGCCAAGCGGAACAAGTAGAGGAGTTTTAACCGAAAAACATTCTTGGTTCATTACTATATTCGATAAAAATAAAAAAGGAATAGGGGAATGCAGTATCATACCTGGCTTGTCACCTGATTTTACTGATTTTGAGCAATATGAGATTAAATTATCGGAGGTGTGTTCAAGAATAGAATATTTTAGTAGTCATCTAGAAGAACTTAAAGATTTTCCTTCAATTTTATTCGGGTTAGAAACAGGGTTACTGAATATGCATCACAACACTCCATTGACCTACTTTCAAAATAGTTTTACTTCGGGAGAATTTAAAATTCCGATTAATGGCTTAGTTTGGATGGGAAGTTCAGAATTTATGCTTCAACAAGTTACTGAAAAAATTAAAGAAGGTTATAAATGCATAAAGATTAAAGTAGGAGCGATAAATTTTGAGGAGGAATGTAGAGTTATTGAATCTATTCGAAAAGTTTACGATGAAAAAGAAATTGAAATTCGACTAGATGCGAATGGTGCTTTTTCAAAAGAAGAGGTCGTTGCTAAATTAAACTATTTGTCCAGGTTTAAAATTCATTCTATTGAACAACCTGTTAAGCAGGGCAACTGGAGTTTAATGAAAGAGGTTGTTGAAAATTCTCCTATACCAATTGCTTTAGATGAAGAGTTAATTGGGGTTACTTCTTTAGAACAAAAGAGTCTTTTACTAGAAACTATCCAGCCCAACTACATTATTCTCAAACCAAGTCTGCATGGTGGTCTTGTGGGAACTACTGAGTGGATTCAATGTGCAAATGACAAAGGGATACAATGGTGGGTAACTTCAGCTCTAGAATCAAATGTTGGTTTAACTGCTATTAGTCAATTTGTAAGTGAGTTTCATCTGGAGTTACCACAAGGTTTAGGAACAGGAAGCTTGTACACTAATAATATAAACTCTGATTTATTCGTTAATAACGGTTATATTTTTTCTTTAAAATCATAGATATGTCTAAAACTGCTATAGTTGTAGGTTCAGGTATTGCAGGAATTTCTTCAGCGATAAGGCTTGCAAATAAAGGGTATGATGTTCAAGTATTTGAAGCTAATTCTTATCCAGGAGGAAAATTAACAGAACGTAAGTTAAATGGATTTAGGTTTGATGCAGGTCCTTCATTGTTCACCATGCCTAATTTAATCGAAGAGTTATTTGACCTTTCATCTAAGAATATTGAAGACTATTTTTCTTATTCAAGGTGTGATGTTTCTTGTAAATATTTTTTTGAAGATGGTTTACAGTTGACTTTTTATCAAGATGAAGCAAAACTTTTTAAGGAAGTAGAAAGTAAATTAAATGTTGATTCTCTTCCCCTAAGGAATCAGATTAAAAAAAGTAAATTTATTTACGATAACACTTCAGGAATTTTTATGGAAAAGTCACTCCATAAATTAAAAAGTTACCTATCATTTTCAATTATTAAGAGTGTGTTGTCAATACCAAGATTAAGGTTGTTTAAGTCACTTCATGAATCAAATCTTAAAGCGTTAAACCATCCAAAATTAATTCAGATCTTTGATAGGTATGCTACTTATAATGGTTCAAGTCCATATAAAGCTCCTGGTGTGCTTAGTGTAATTCCTCATATTGAACATGGAATAGGTACCTATTTCCCAAAAGAAGGAATGCATAGTATTACTTTATCCTTAGTGAAATTGGCAGAAGATCTAGGTGTTAAGTTTAACTATAATGAAAAAGTACAAGAGATAATTACAGAAAGAAATAGAGTTTTAGGGGTAAAATCCAAGGATAAAATAAATTATTCGGATGTCGTTATTTGTAATTCAGATATTAAACCAGCATACAAACATTTATTAAAAGGTATTAAAAAACCTTTAAAAACCTTAGGCCAAGAACCGTCTAGCTCAGCAATGATTTTTTATTGGGGAATAAATAAACAATTTGAAGAACTTGATTTGCATAATATTTTCTTTTCTGAGGAGTATGAAAAAGAATTTAATGCAATATTTGAAAAAGGGGAGGTAATAGAAGATCCGACAGTTTATATTAATATAACTTCAAAAAAGAATCAAAATGATGCGCCGATTGGTATGGAAAATTGGTTTGTAATGATTAATGTACCTTATAATTCCGGTCAAGACTGGTTACAGATAAGAAAAGAAGCAAGAAAAAATATAATAAAAAAATTAAATTCTTTATTAAAGACAAATTTAGAGGATTTAATCATAGAAGAGGATTTTTTGGATCCAGTTCGAATTGAAAGTAGAACATCGAGTTTTGGTGGCGCTTTATACGGGGCTAGTTCTAATGATCGAATGGCTGCTTTTTTTAGGCATCCAAATTTTTCAAAAATAAAAGGATTGTTTTTTGTTGGCGGAAGTGTTCATCCTGGTGGCGGTATTCCATTATGTTTGCTTTCTTCAAAAATTGTTGATTCCCTTCAGGATTAGATTTTTAAATCTTTTTGAAGTATATATTTCATAAAATGATAATTTGACTAACTTTGTTTGAGATTATTTCATTTGGTTAATTTAAGTAGTATAATGAAAATATTAATAACAGGGGGGGCAGGATTTGTACCTAGTTCAACAGCAAAAAGATTATTAGAGGATCCTTCTAATTTTGTTGTGTTAGTGGATAATTTTTTAACAGGTAAGGTCGAAAATATCCCTGTTCACGATAATTGTAAATTTATTAAATGTGACGTAAACAATTATCATGATTTATCTCCAATAATGTGTTCATATCAGTTTGATTATGTTTTTCATTATGCTGCTGTTGTAGGAGTCAAAAGAACACTTGATAACCCTAAGATGGTTTTAGATGATATTCAAGGGATTAAAAATGTTTTGGATTTATCAAAGAATACTGGAGTTAAAAGAGTCTTCTATTCCTCCTCTTCTGAAGTTTATGGCGAGCCAGTTCACCTTCCTCAAAATGAAGATACAACTCCTTTAAATTCTAGGTTGCCTTATGCAGTTGTTAAAAATGTAGGAGAATCATATTTTAAATCCTACTTCCAAGAGTTTGGTTTAGATTATACTATTTTTAGATTCTTTAATACTTATGGTCCTAATCAAAGTACAGATTTTGTAATGTCTAAGTTCATTAGAGCTGCCTTAAATAATGAAGATATTACGATTTATGGAGATGGTAGCCAAACAAGAACATTCTGCTATATTGATGACAATACGGAGGCGTGCCTAAACGCAATGAAAGATAAAGATTCAGTAAACGAGGTTTTTAATATTGGGTCAGATAGTATTTTAACAATCAAAGAGTTGGCATTAGAAGTTATACGTTTAACTAATTCGAATTCAAAAATCATTCATTTACCAGCTCTTGAAGACGGTGACATGACAAGAAGACAACCAGATATAGGTAAGATGAAGCAACTTCTTAATAGAAATTTAGTTCCTCTTGAAAAAGGTATTTTAAATGTAATAGAGGCAATCAAAATGACTTCTATTTCTTAATGAATGCAATCAAAATCAATTTTTTTTTTAGTTCCTTACCCAAAAGGGAAAGCTCCATCTCAAAGGTTTAGGTTTGAGCAGTATCTTGATATACTTAAAGAACAAGGTTGCCGTTTCACAATCAAGTCTTTTTATTCTAATAAAGCGTGGAGTATTCTTCATGGAGAAGGGAATGTCTTATTGAAGATTATTTATATCGGAATTTCTTTTCTGCTTAGGGTAAAACATTTATTATCTTCTTTGAGCTACAATTATGTATTTATTCATCGAGAAGTATCACCTATAGGTCCACCTTTTTTTGAGTGGATATTAGCAAAAGTATTTAGGAAGAAAATTATTTATGATTTTGATGATGCGATTTGGTTGCCAAATTATAGTGAGGCTAACACAGGGTTTCATAAGTTAAAGAATTATCAAAAGGTAAATAAGATTATGGAGTGGTCTAACCTTATTAGTTGTGGTAATCAGTACCTATCAGATTATGCAAGTAAATATAATTCGAATGTTAAAATTAATCCCACAACAATCGACACTGTAAACTATCATAACACAAAACTTTATACTCATCAAATTCAGAAAAAAAACATTGTAATTGGATGGACAGGGACCCATACAACAATTAAATATTTAGAATTTTTGAAACCTGTTTTAGAGAGGCTTGCAGAAAGCTTTGAATTTGAATTTTGTGTTATTTCAAATGAGTATCCTAATCTTAATTTACCTAATCTTAACTTTATTAAATGGCAAAAAGAAACAGAAATTCCAGATCTTATGAGGTTTGATATCGGTGTAATGCCATTATCAAATAATAAATGGGCAAAGGGAAAGTGTGGTTTTAAAGCTTTGCAATATATGTCGTTGGGTATTCCAACTATCGCTTCTCCTGTTGGAGTAAATCTAGATATTATAGAAGAGGGGCAAAATGGTTTCCTATGTGATTCTGAAGAAGAATGGCTTCAAGCATTAACTTTTTTATTGAAAAAAGAAGAAAATAGAACAAATATGAGTGAATCTGCTAAACAAAAAATTCAAAATAATTTCTCTGTTTTGAGCAATAAGCAAAATTTCTTATCTCTTTTTAATATTTAAAAATTATGAATATTTTATTTGCTACTTCCAATAAAAATAAATTAAAAGAAATCCAGAGTCTTTTACCTTCATTTATAAAGTTACTGTCTTTAGAAGACATCGAACTAAATGAAGATATTCCCGAAACTAGTTCAACTATTGAAGGGAACGCTTTGCAAAAAACAGATTATATAGTCCAGTATTTTGGGATAGATTGTTTTGCTGACGATACTGGTTTAGAGGTAGAAGTACTTAACGGTTCTCCAGGTGTTCATTCAGCAAGGTATGCAGGGGAGGGGAGAGATGATCAAGATAATAGAAATCTACTTCTTAAAAACTTGGAAGGTGTTTCGAATAGGTCTGCAAGATTTAAAACAGTGATTTCTCTTTATTTCAAAAAAAAGCAATATCTGTTTGAAGGCATAGTAAATGGTTCGATTGCAACAGAGGAAAGTGGTGAGATGGGGTTTGGTTATGATTCTATTTTTATTCCAGAAAATGAAACCAGAACATTTGCTGAAATGACATTAACTGAAAAAAATGCGATAAGTCACAGAGCTATTGCTTTTTCTAAGATGGTATCTTTTTTTAGGGAAAATGAAATAAATGAATAATTCTTATTTAGACTCTATTAAAAAGGGACAATCAGAAACAGTTGCATTTATTCCATCGGAATCTGAAATTGAAGTTCTGCTCGAAACAATTTCTGCACTATCAAATACTAAAGGTGGCTATATTTATATAGGAGTAAACAACAAAGGGAAGATTGTTGGTGTAAATCCGGTTGGAATAAAGGATGAAATCTCTAAAGTTGTTTCAACACACTTTAAGAGTTTAATATCTTTTAATTTAGACCTTTGTTATGAAAACCATAAATCCTTTTGTGTTTTAAAAATACCGGAAGCTATTAATAAGCCTCTTTTTTACTTTAAAGATTTAAAGAAGGTTAGCTTTTTTAGAAATAAAACGGATAATATCAAAGTTTTTAATATCCTCGGTCAGATTTGGAGCGTTAAGAAAAAAATGAATAATCAATACCGTAATGATTTTGGTAGAGATGAATTGTCTAAAGATGAACTATCCATTTTGGCGAGCACTCCAAAGGAAGAAGTAATAACGTTTTCAAAGCTTCATTCATTAGTAGGTATATCGGTAACTGATTTTGAAAGATCTCTTGTTCATTTGGTTTTGACAGGTAAAATAAAATATGTTTTAAATAAAAAAAACATAACTTTCACTAGAGAAAACTAAATGGTCACTTTGTGATTTTTAATAAATAGACATTAGTAAATTACAAGTCTATTAGTTTTTTCATTTTTTATTTTGTATCTTTAAATATTATTATAATAAAAAAAAGTTAGAAATGGGTAGACCAGCAACAAAACCTGCTAAGCTAAGAGATGGTTTTTATATACAAGTTAAAAATCAAGGAGGTTCAGGAGTTCTTGTAAGAAGAGATACTAAAGAACAAATGATGTTAGCAGCAGAAGACTATTCTAGAACTAAGGAAGTGAATGTTCTTGGGGAGATGAAGAATGATAAATGGGTTAATTAATATTAATACAACAAAAAAAAACAAAAGGATTCTATTTATAGAGTCCTTTTGTTTTTTTTAATTATTTGATTTACAGGTTGTTTTATAAAAACTATGTTTTTTTTGAAAAAAAGATAGTTTAAAAGCTTGTTTAATTCAAAAGAGTCTGTATCTTTGCACCCCGCAAGCGAGCGGTATTAAACTTGAAAACAGATAGAGATTAAAACTTTTTTAAATTTATTTTAACAAAAGCTTGTTAATAATAAAAAAGTGATTATCTTTGCACTCCGCAATCG
>Ga0228631_1000272_pt1 | contig 32046 bp, 36 predicted proteins | sample 39DmetaG_FD_183049 | JGI IMG/M metagenome (GOLD analysis project Ga0228631, IMG submission 183049) | Seawater microbial communities from Monterey Bay, California, United States - 39D | ecosystem: Environmental > Aquatic > Marine > Coastal | place: USA: California | collected 2016-09-28
CCTCTTAGACTTTCTAATTCGGTAGGTATTATTGATGCTGGCTATCGAGGTCAGCTTGGAGCATTATTAGATAATCATGATAAGGTTAAGAGAAAAGCACAGGGAATGGATGAAAATGCGATTTTCAATTATTATACAATTGAAAAGGGGGATCGTATTGTACAAATTTGTAGTCCTAATCTAACATATCCTATTTATCCAATTTTAGTAGATAGCGAGAGTGAACTTGGGGAATCTATTCGAGGTTCTGGTGGGTTTGGTTCTACTGGTCGATAAAAATAATAGAACTAATACAGAAAATAATAAAAAAATATAATAAGCATGAATGCCCGAGTGGTCTAAGGGGTGCGACTCAAGATCGCATGGCGAAAGCCTCGTGGGTTCGAACCCCACTTCATGCAAAATTTCTTTTTTGAAATAAAAAAGCATAATATTATGCTCTTTTATTTTTTTTTTATTTTTCAATTACTTACATTTATTTTGAGTTATAATCTAATCATCCATTTCTTCCCAGTCAGCCCATGACATACCAGCAGGTCGCTCCGCAAATGGATTGAATTTTTGTTCGCTTTTTACCGGCTCTTTACTATTATTATCTTCACAAAGAATTGCGAAGTTATTTTTATTTTGTATATAGTCCATTTCATCTTTATTTGTTTTTTTTTTACTCTTGATAATCATAAAACCATCCTCATCATACTCTTTTTCCATCTTCACTTTCTTTGGGGTTTCCTTTACCCTACAATAATTTGTCGTATGTCCTTTCTTATTACACTTCAGGCATAGTGTGTTCAATAGCAATGGGCATGTTACCCGCGACGAAGGTTCTTTGCTTTCCCGAAGATAGTGATTATGTGGACCATCTATCTTGTTATCAAAGCAGAAACGGCAAAATGGCATACTTATTCAGTTAATTTGTTTGCTGAAATCTAATTATAAGTATACTTTTGTTTCAATTTTTTTTATTTTTATTTTTTTAGTAATATATTATATTATAATAAAATATAAATTAAAAATATAAATTAAAAATATAAATTAAAAATATAAATTAAAAATAATAATTAAAACTTTAATATTAAAGTAAAGTAATGTATGATATAATATATATTAAATCTTTATTTCAAAATAATAAGGATATTTTTAGTAAACTAGAGCAATATGATAATGAATTTTATTTACTTATAGACAAGTGGTATAATATTTTACAAATAATAAATTCTGATATACATTCAATATATAATATTATAAATATTAAATTTAATTTTATTGAATTCGAAAGTCATACTATGAAAATTACTGATCATATTAATAATTTGAACACTAATCTTCTTGAATTTAAAAAAAATTTTAACGCTATTTTTATAAGTAAAAAAATTTTAATAGAAGAATATAATTCTTCGATATATGATATAATTCTATATATTATACGTGTAAACAATATTAAAGAAATAGATATTTATTTGTTAAAAAATATATTAACAAGTAAAAAAATTTTGTCATTATTTATACTTGATAAAATATTTTCTTATTTGAATTCCATAAATAAAACATATATTGAGTTATCTTATCTAATACTAGAAGAAATTTCACAAGAAAAATTACTTATTGAAAATCATGAAATATTTATAGTATGTAATAATAATTTACAAGAATTATTAGCAAATAATTTTTATGAAAATTGTAATGAAATAACTCAGATAAATAAAGATTTATTAACTATAGAAGAAAAAATTAAAGTAATTGTTGAAACTATTGATAATATAAAAAATAATATTGATGCTTCGGAACACCTTATTTCAAGTAATAAAAATAATATTTTGGATGAAATTTATAATATAATAAAATATTACAATTAATTTAAGCATCGTCCCCCAAAAATGGTTCTTCTTTTGGATTCATACTTAAATGACCCAATTTATACATTGTTCTGTCATATCCAAAATCTTCTTTATGCTCGTTACTTTTATAATTATTGTTTATCTCATTATATTCTGGATATTTTCTATATTGATTTTTTGAATCTTTTTTTACTATTTTTCCTTTTAAATTTATAGGGTGTTTTATTTTTTTTTCATATGTTAGGTCTATTCCATTTTCATTTATAGTTAACTTATCAAATATACTTGAGTTTTCATCTATTCCATTTGGAAAGCAAATTTTATCTATCTTTGAAGCAAAATTTTCTAATTCTTCACCTGATATTGATGAATATTGATGGTAACATTCGTCTAAAACATTGTTTGGATCTAATTTTTCACCACAATCTATAAATAAATAATTTTCTATTATTTGTTTCCCGTTATCTGCTAGAAAACTCAATCCTCTTAATCCTATTGAAATACTTTGAAGTATTTTGATATCATCTTGTGATAACTTTGTAACGATATTTCCATTTATTTCCATTTTTATTGTTATTAATAAATATTATTAATTAATATCAATTTTATAAATATTATTGTTATTTTAATAAATATAAAGGCGATATTCTTATTCTAGCATTATTTTTTATAATTGCCATTAAATGAAAATTACGATGTTCACAATCTTGGTTACTATGTATCCCTTTTGAACCAACATAATAATTTTTTATTACATTTTTTGATATATTTTTTAAAATATTTATATTATTATTCAAATTACATTTTAAATATTGAAGGTATTTAATGTGATAGTTTCCTTCATAGTAGCAATTTATGAATTTATCCTTTCTATAAATACCGATTCCATTAAAAGCTGATAAGCATGGAACTAGATCATCTTCCTTACATTGAGAGAGAACATATGTTATATATTTTTGTATTATATCTTTTACTTTATCACCACAACTCCATGCCCAACAACTTAAATAATATGGGATTATACTTAATGCCCATATATCATAATAATATTCTTGATTGAAAGTTAAACAATCCCAATCATCTCTCAATAAATATTTTTTTAAAATTTCTATATCTATTGTTTTATAATTATTATAGTTACAATCTAACATTATAAAATATTTGTAATCTTTATTATCATTATTTGAGTAAATAAATTCTAATATTTTATTTCTTGCTCTTGCTATATTTATTGTTCTATTACTTATTCTCTCTACTTCATTTATATAAATTGTTACGTTTTGCTTATCTTTTACATAATTTTTTAATAAATTTAATGTATTATCTTTTGATTTATCGTAAACAAAAATGATTTTTATATTTTTGAAACATTTTTCCAATAATTCTATATTTTTGATTGTATGACTTATATATTGAGAAGCATTATATATTGGTAATCCTATAATACAATTTTCCATTTTACTCTATTAGTTTATTTATTAATTATATTTTTAATTTATATAATAAAATTATAGTAAAATTAATTTCACTATTTTATACGAAACAGATAAATTTTCTAATGTTTCTATGCTTTGTTTATGATTTATACATGGTATATTATTTATAAATAAAATTATATCATCTTTTTTTAACTTATATTTAGAAGCTAATTTATTTTCTATTACTTTTTTAATTTTAACACCTGGACCATTTGTATTATTTGTTAGTGTTATTCCTATTTCTTCATTTTTATGTTTATTAAAATCAATTAATATTTTTTTTTCTATTATATTTTGTAAGTAATTATAATTATTGTCTTCTAATCCTGAATGTATTGTATTATATCTTTTAATAGGAGAATTCTCTCCTTTTATTTTTTTATAATCACTTATTAATTCATCAAATTCTTTATCAAAATTTAATTCATATAATATATTATTACATTTTGGACATTTATTTTTTGTTTTTAGCCAATTTATTAAACAATTATAACAATAATGATGATTACAACTTCCCATTACACTTTTATTTATTGTTTCTAAACATATACCGCAAATCATTTATTTTTTCTTATTACATTAACAAATTATATTTATTTCACTTATCTAAAAAATTGATTTTATTTTATTTATATTTCTTTTATATAAGAGTATTTTTACTTTATTAATTTTCGAATAATACATTTATGCTTTATAAATTTGTAAATGGTATTAATTATATTAACTCATTTCCAGATGAATGGATTTTTAATAATGTTATTGGAAGTGGACCTAATCAATGTAATAATTGTCTAAAATATGGTTGTATAGATAATATTTTTATAGGGTATTGTGCTAATTGTAGTCAACATATATATAATTTTGAAAGAGGTGATGGTTTTGAAGTTTATGCTAGCGAATTAATTTTAGAAAATAGTTATACATTTTGCGAATATATTGAAAGAGAGAAGTTCAATATTATTGCTTATTTAGAAAATAAAAATAAAATTACACCTTGTCCTCGTCTATATTGGGACTGTGATTATTGTCAAAGTGTTAATTTTAATAATCTTAATTATTGTCAAACATGTAATAAAAGAATTGTCTATGTTATCGATGATACTATGGTAATTGACTTTAATAATATATCTATATCTTAAATCAATTTATTATATTAGAATATTATTTTAATTTAGTATTTTATTTTATTACTTATATAATATTTTTTACTATAAATAATTTAAAAAGATAATATCTATAGTATATGTAAAAGAAGGATGAATAAAAGTGCTTCTGCATATAAGCTCGCGTAACTCAGTTGGTTAGAGTGTTGGTCTTATGAGCCAAAAGTCGCCAGTTCGAGTCTGGCCGTGAGCACTTTGCTCTCATAGTGTAGAGGTAATCACTGAGGACTTTGAATCCTCCAACCCCAGTTCGAATCTGGGTGGGAGCTAATTGAGAGTGTATGCCCGAGCGGTTAAGGGGACGGACTTGAAATCCGTTGGGCTATGCCCGCGCAGGTTCAAGTCCTGCTACACTCGCTAAGCTGGGATGCCCGAGTGGTCTAAGGGGGCAGACTTAAGATCTGCTGGCGTAAGCCTCGTGGGTTCGAACCCCACTCCCAGCAAAATATATATTTTTTTTAAAATACTTTTATTAAAAAAAATATTTAATAATTAATATAATTATATTAATTATATGATACCAATAATTATTTTTCATATTGGCAATACAGATTATTTAAAAATTGCTATAAATCAGGCTCTATCTTTCAATAATATTGTATATCTCATTGGTGATGATAGTAATAAATCATTTTGTGATAATCATTATAATTGGTTACAATACAGAAATAATTATTTTGAAAAAATTTATAAACATGTTTCTCCCAATAACATTAATTTTGAAAAAATATGTATAGAACGATGGATTATTATCAATAATTTTATGAAAACAGAAAATATTGAAAAAGCATTTATTTGTGATTCAGATGTATTATTATATTGTAATATTAATAATATTATTAATGAATATTATACAAATGATTTTTATATATCTACAACCACTACATTTTATAATGTTACTGCTGGGCAATCTATTTGGTCTTTAAATAAACTTTCATCTTTTGTAGAATTTATTTTTGATTTTTATAATAATAATATTTGGGAATATATTATTAATTATTGGTATAATTATGATAATAAATTATATGGTGGTATTTCTGATATGTATTTACTTTATTGTTTTATAACTAAAACTAATTTTAAAGATAATCATTTTGTATTAGATAATAAAAGACTATCTATTGAGTATGATCTTACGCAACCTAAATTATCTTCTTTTTTTGATAATTCTATTGATTTGGATTGTGATACTTTTTTAATTAATAGATGGAAAAGAAAGGAATATTTATTTAATATTCAGAATATGGAAAATAAAATTAAAAAATTTGATTTTATTAATAATATTCCGTATTGTTATAATTTAAATACAAATGAAAACAATAGAGTTTATTCTATTCATTTTCATGGATGTAAAACATTAATGAAAGAATATTCTACATTTATAAATTATGATATTTCCAGTAGAAATAAAATTTATACTGTTTCTTCTATTGTATTTTCATTAAATGATAATTATACCGAAGATAATAAAGAACGTTTTATAATTTCTATGAATTCTATGATTCATTCTGTTGATGAAATTATTTATATTGATTGGGGATCACCTAATAATATTTCATTAATGGAAGAACCTTATATTTTAAGTAAATTAACAAATATTAATAAAATTAAACATATTAAATTTACTAGGGAGGAAATTAAAAAAATTGTTCCAGAAGATAGAAATTTTATCCAACATAGTATTATTAGAAATATTGGTATTCGAAATACTTCTTGTGATTATATTATATCTACTAATATTGATATCATTTTTCCATCAAGAAGTGATATTCAAGATATTTTATGTATGGATAATTTGAATACTTTTTATACTATTAATCGTAAAAATATTGATATGAATTTTGTTCAATCTATATATAATGTCAGTTATCCTAATTTGAATAATATTCTTGAAGAATATGTAAAATTAAGAAATTTATCTAATGATATTGAACCTATTAAAACATTTGAAAAAGAAGCTTTTCAGCAATTATATAATAAAACTATTTATTATGACTCATATTTAAAATATGCAAAAATTTGGAATTGTGGAGATTTTCAATTAGCCCATCGAAACATATGGTTAAATATCAAGGGTTTTGAAGAAAATATGGATTTATCGGCATATTGTACTGATACTAATGTTCAAAAAAAAATTTTTACATATGGTTATGAATTAAAAATTTTAAATTATCCGCATATTTTTCATATGGATCATCCACATAGAAGTAATAATAAAAATCAAATTAATAGTCTTGAAAGATTTTTAATTAATTTTAAATTATCAGAAAATAATGATAATTGGGGAAATTATTATAATAATCAACTATCTAATCAAATATCTAATAGAAAAAAATTATTATGGGTTTCTGATTATTCTTATAGTGGTTATACAATGGTTGCTAATTTACTGATTCCATATATTGAAAATAATTTTGATATATATTTTTTTGTTATTAATAATATTAATTTAAAAGAAGATGAAAAACAAAAAATTATAGATAATATCTATAATTCTCTTAATATAAAAAAAGAAAATGTATATATTAATTCATATACAACTTCTAATAATTTTGAAAATATTATAGGAATTTATGATTTTGAATATATTTTAAAAAATATTAATCCTGACTATTTATTTACTTTAAATGATTATAAAATTATAACAACACAAATTGAATTTATATATAATAAATGTTCTTTTTGGAATGGAAAAAAAATATGCTACATGCCTATTGATTCTGAAAATTATAGAAATAAATTTTTTGAAAAACTTAATTATTTTGATTATATTTTTACAATGACTGAAAAATCTAAAAAAATTATTAAAGCTACTGGATTTAATAAATCTATAATGGTTCTTCCACATCCATATAATAAATCTTTTTATCCAAAATTAAATGAAAAAAATAATTTACAAAATAAATTTTTATTTAATAAAATACCTATAAAAATAGATAAAAATGATATTATAATAATTAATAATAATGCTAATTGTATAAGAAAAAAACTTGATATTACTATTGAATCTTTTTACTTATTACATACTTATAAAATTATTAATAGTTCTTCTAACAAATTTTTTCTTTATTTAAAAACAGATCGACTTGTATCAAATATAATTAATAGTGGTTTACATATTAAAAAATTTATTTCTATTATGAATAATAAATATCATTTTGATTTATCTGATAAAATTATTATTGATACAAATAAGTATTGTATTGAAGAATTAAATGATATATATAATATGTGTGATATTTATCTTTCTACAACATCTGGAGAGGGTTGGGGATTGACTGCTTTTGAAGCATTAAATTGTAATCTATATACTTTAGTTCCTAATAACACATCTTATTCTGAATATTTTCTTGAAGAATTATTAATTAAAACTGAAACTAAATGTGTTGGTGAAGTTAGAAACAATATTTCTATATCTCAAAAAAATATTGATGGCTATGTTTTTATTCAAGGTTATTTGAAAAATTATTATAATTGTAACTATGTTCCAATAATTATTCATGATAATGATATTAAAACTTTATATCATATAGATATTTATAAAGATGATTTTTCACTTCTTAATTATTTTACTACATTTAAAAATTTAGAAAATAAACCAGAATCTTTTGAAATATATATTAAAATTGATTCTCCTGAATATAAATATAGTGAAATATTTATTAATCAGCTTCTGAATATAGATTTAAAAGATTTTTTTAATGATTATAATATTAATTTAATTCATCAAAATACTTTTGATTCTTATATAGTTAAAAATAAAATTCCTATTATTGAAGATATTTGTGATAAAATTATTTATTATTATAAAAATAAAGATTTATGTAAAAATATGATTCTTAAATATAAAACTGAAATATTAAAAAATTTACATAATGATAAGATTGGCAAACTATTTAATAAATATATAAATATTATTTCTTCTATTGATAATTTATAATCATTGTAAAATACTTTTAATTATTATTTTCATAAAATATATTTAAAGATACAATGCTACTATATAATGTGAAGGATATATAATATCACTTCTCTAAGGATGCTTACAGCAAATAACTAATTATATAATCACTTTTAATGATTAAAAAACCCGCATCCTGCATCAATATGCTCCGTTAGCTCAGTTGGTTAGAGCGTGCGGCTGTTAACCGCAATGTCGTTGGTTCGATCCCAACACGGAGCGAAAATAATATTTTCTAATTATTTAGCATAATATTATTTTTATTTTATGTATAAATTAAATACTTATTTTAGCGTGTATTTTGTCTAGATTAAAATATATTTTAAAATTACTTAAAGAAAATTTCTTTATATATTGTGTGGAACTAGTTCGCGCCATTTTTTTGCCCCGCTAGCTCAGTCGGTAGAGCGCAGGACTTTTAATCCTGTGGTCAAGGGTTCGATCCCCTTGCGGGGTATTAATATATAGTTTAATATATTAATTTTAATATATTAAATAATAAATATTAAATACTTATTATTAATTTATAATTATTATATTCTTTATGAATTACGAAAAAAGTAATGGTAAAAGAAGGAAACTATATACATCGATTAATAATAGTAATAATGGAAATCTAGTTCATGATGCTGTTTTAGCATCTCAAAATAGAAACATTAATAAAATATTGAAAGTTTTAGAACAATCTAAGGTTTCTTGTAATGATTATGATTCTACACAACAACCTTTTTTTTCTTCTGATAATAATGGTAATAAATTTCTTATTAATTTTCAATCCCTATCTAATTACAACATACCTGAATCATTGAATCGAAATATTATTTTAATATATAAAATATTAGGCGACCCTACTAAAGAAATATATATAGGAGAATGGACTATTTTGTCTCTCGATAAAGCATTGAAAAATTATAAAGAATATTCTAAGAATGGACAAAATAATGTTTTTGACATTGGTTATAGATATCTTGGTATGGGACATGTTGAAGTAATTTCTTGCGATTTAAAATCGCATTTATTATTTTACCGTCGTGATGGTGGCTCTAATGGTTATGATAGACAAGCTAATTATCAAAATCTAATTAAAAATGGCTCTCAAAATTATGAGCAATTTTTCTTTTCCAAATGGTTTTATAATATTTTAAATAATTAATTATAATAATTAATTTAAAGATTACTCATTATTATTTAATATATATAATATTATATCATTCTGCCCTCGTGGCGCAATTGGATAGCGCATCAGACTTCTAATCTGGGGGTTGCGGGTTCGATCCCCGCCGAGGGTTCTTTATTAATTATTTTATTATTAAAATACTTAATAAAAATTATTCATATTAATTTATTTTTATTTATTTTAATTTATACCCTTTCTTGGTAAGGATTTTTTTAGCTCTTTTTGCTACATTTTTATACATTTTACGTTTTTTTGAAACATTTGGTTGATTTTCCCATTGTTTTGCTCTTACATATGCTGCGTATACTCCTTTTGTATTAACTTTACATGTATTTTTTGAACATATTGGAAAATTTTTCTTTGATCCTAAAAAGCATTTTTTTCCACATTTACGCATCATTTTATTTCTTTCCATTCCTCTTTTTGGTGATTTTTTTGCCCATCCTTTAGACGATAATTTTTTTGTTTTATTGTTCATATATATATATATATATTTATGGATAATAATAGTAAAATAAAATTAAATATTGACCTCTCTAGTAATATTAATCATGATAAACCACATGTTATTAATATTCCACAAGATAATATTCAAATAACAGAAATAGAAAATAAAATAGAAAATAAATTTGATAAAATTAATTATCTAGATAATCTTTTAGAACTTACCCCTAATATTCCTACTAGAAGAGTTCATCGTTTTATTGATCTCTCTAAACTTGATAATAATAGTAATCAAAGTAATATAGATGATAGCTTTTGTAGTAATCCAAGTGATACTTCCTCTCAACATAGCGATTATTATGAAATTGAAAAAAGTAGCGACAAATCTTTACCTTCATATGAAATTGACTTCTATAAAAAACATAAAAAGATTTTACATTATAAAAAATTATCTTTTAATGATGTTCAAAAACAAATAGATAAATATTATACTCATGATACTGTTCATAGATATTCGTCTGCGCTTGATATTTTAGCTAGCTATTTAAAAGGTCAAAAAATTATCTATATGGAGAGTAGAGAATCTTCTCAGCTTCTTTTAAATAAACTTATGTTTCCATCAGTTGCTCTTATTGCTATTGTATCAGTATTACAAGAGATTGTTTGTAAATTAGAATATGGCTCTCTTATATTAGCTGGTGTTAATGCTTTTGTTGCCTTTTTATTGGGTCTTATTAATTTTATGAAATTAGATGCAAAATCCGAAGCTCATAAAATATCTTCTCATCAATATGATAAACTTCAACATAATATCGAATTTCATTCTGGTCAAGTATTATTGTTTAGTAATCCGATTCTCTCTAAGAATGCTGTAGATAAATATTTTGAAGAAAGTAAAAATATTATTAATTATGATTTTAATAAAAATAGTTCCGATGAAGAGAAAACTAAAAAAAGAAATGAATTATATAGAGAAAGAAGGAGAATTTATAATATGAAAACAAAAGAGAAAAAAATTATTATGAATGACATTCGAGATAAAATTAAAAATGTTCAAGAAAAAATCACTGAGATTAAAGAAAATAATCAATTTATGATTCCGCAAACTATTCGTTATACTTATCCTATTATTTATAATATTAATATTTTTGCTGTTATCAAAAAAATAGATGATTATAAAATTAAAACTATTAATTCGCTTAAGAATGTTAAAAATGAAATGCGCTTTATTCATGCCTTACAAAAAAATAAACATTTACGTATTACTAGTGATTACAAAGAGAGAATAACTAATTTATCTAGTTTGAAAAATGAACTTATACAAACTATTTTATATTTGAATACTGCTTTTTCTGATATTGATAAAATATTTACACAAGAAATAACTAATGCGCAACTTAAAAAATCTTATTGGATTCGTTTCTTTTTGAATGATTTTATTAGAACTTTTTGCCCAGCTAAATGTTTAAGTAATAAAATATTATTACCTTCCGAGTATAAATCTATAGAAGAAGCTACATCTGAACAATTTAATACTATTATGCGTTTTGATACTCAAATCAAAAATAAATATGAAATTCATGATAACTTTTTTTATAATTTTAATCTTTTTGGTTCCTCAAGAAATAGAAATAAATTAAACTCCAAAGAAAATAATTCGATTCAAGATAAGCGTTATGGCAAAATACTAAAATGTTATTATTAATTTTTGATAGTTTTGGTAATTTTATATTAATTATTTTCTATTTAATATAAAAAATTTTTATTTACATCGTGGGGGAATCGAACCCAGGCCTTCGGATGGAAACCGAAGATGTTACTACTACACCAACGATGCTCTATTAATATCAGTATTAATAACATTATTAATTTATTTTTTATATTTTCTATAAATTTTAATTACATTTAAATATTATTCATTTTTATTTTAAATATAAAATTTTTTATTTTAAATATAAAATTTTTTATTTATTGTATTTTATATATATGTCATATTCTAATTATTCAACATATTTAAAATATAAAAATTGCTGTAGACCAATTGGTGATACTGGACCTACTGGACCAGCTGGTCCTGTTGTTAATGGCAATAAAGGTGAAATTCTTTATTTTAGCGAAGATAATATTTTGGATAGCACAAATATTATTTTTATTAATAATGGTAATGTTGCTATAACTGGAAATTTATCTATGGATAATAATTTTATTAATGATGTCTCTGGTATTTATTTTAGTGATGGAACATATATTGGTGATGGAAGTAGTTTTGATATTAAAACTAAACAATTATTAGATATTAATTCTACTGGTGGTATTAGTGTTACTGGTAAATTAACTGTTAAGGATGCCACTACTTTTCAATCTGATACTACACTAAATGGCAATTTAATTTTTGGTCCCACTGAAAATATTACTTCTTCTTGTTCTACTACTGTTATTAATAGTGGTGATTTAACAATTAATGCACCTACTACTATTAATAATAATTTATCTATGGATGATAATTTTATTAATGATGTCTCTGGTATTTATTTTAGTGATGGAACTTATATTGGTCATGGCTCTAGTTTTGATATTACTACTTCTGAAAAATTAGATATTAGTGCTGCTAGTGGTATTTATCTTAACACAGATGTTACTGTTAATTCTAATATTACTATTAATTCTAATCTTATAGCTAATACTATTCACACTCAACGTTTATTATTTCCTGGTGGTAATTATATTGACTATCAAGATGGAGTTGGTGAATTATATGTTAATGGTAATACTACATTAGCACATAGAGTTCAAATATTTTCTACTTTAGATGTTTCTGGAGTAACTACTATTCGCTCTAGTTTAGATGTTTCTGGTAATTTATCTATGAATAATAATTTTATTAAAGATGTTTATACTATTGATTTTAGTAATGGCTCTTATATTCAAGATAAACATGGAGAATTACGTATTGAATCTATTGATGGTTTAAATATTACTACTGGATTTCTAGGAACTAATCATTATGGTAAATTTACTATGCAAAATAATAATAACTTACGATTTAATAATGATAATACTTATATTACTTCCAATACTGTCTATGATAAATTAAGTTTGTATGGTAATTCTATTTTTATGGAAGCTGGTGTTAATGGTGATTTTACTTTTACTGGCAATTCAAACAATGTTGATTTAAATTTTTTAACACAAAGCACTAGTGGTTTTACTATTAATTATAAAGATAGTGATGATAAACTTCGATTTAATGTTAATGATCTTGTTATTGATGAAAGTAATAACTATATTGGCATCCAAACTGATTCTCCTTCTGCTACTTTAGAAGTTAGTGGCAATGTTATTATTAATGGCAATTTATCTATGAATGATAAATTTATTAACGATGTTTCTGGTATTTATTTTACGCAAGGTAATTTGTTGTTTTCTGATTTTTCTAGTTCTACACAACAGGTTCAACTTCCTTCTAGTCAAGGACAACCTATTTCTCTCGAGAGAAAAACATTATTTTATGATGATAATTTTAATATTAATACTGGAGGTAGTCCTATAGATATTTCTTTTGTTGATGCTACTTTTAATCAATTAGGTTTGACAATTTCTGGGTCTGGAAATACTATTATTTCACCTTCACTAGATATTTCTGGGCAATATGTAGAAATATATGCTAATTTCCTTGTTAATTCTACTAGTGGCACTTCTAAAACTATAGCTTTGGATATTAGTGGTGTAAGCCCTGGTTCTTTATTTAATGAAACGATTGATGTAAGAAGTATAAGTAAACAAGGAAGTTATTATATTACTTTTGGACCTCATATTTTTACTCCAGAACAATGGGCTGATACTTCTGAATTTGTGATTACTGCTAATACTACTGATACTTTTAATATAAATAAATACAAATTGATGTTTAAGAGTTATTTTATGTAAATTTATGTAAAAAAATATATAGTTTTGGGTTTTTATATTTTTTATTTATATTTTTGGTTATATTATTAGGGTTTGGTTTTTGGTTTATGGTTTAGTTGAGTTCGCTGGCAATCTTAAGTTTCCTTTTTTGGACTTCCTTTGTATGCATTTCTAATGATTGCGATTTTTGCTTTGGTTCATGAGCTCCCATAATAAACCTATATACATTTACTTCTTGTGTTTGTCCAATACGATGACATCTAGCGATAGCTTGTTCTTCAATAGATGGATTCCAATGCGGGCTTACAAAATATACTTCTGAAAACATCTGAAGATTAAGACCTTCGCAACCTGTCTGAATTTGTAAAATAAGAATATCAATATTTTCTGTATTATTTAATATTGATAATCGCTCACTATTTTTTGTTCGCCCATCAATAAAGGCGGTTTTGTAATTTTGCCCGGAGAGAAGTTTGAAAATCTCATCTATTTCAGCCCTATAGTGGCAGAAGATTAGTTTTTTCTTATCTTGTGGTGATGCTATTATTGTTTCAATTAGTTTTGAAAGCTTACTTGAATCATTAGTTGTAATATTTGCGTCTTTTACCATAGATGCCATGATACAAGACTGGCGTGCTTTTACTAAGAGTGGCAGCTTTCTCTCTGGAATTGGAATGTTAAATTGCATGTTGTTTCTTGTTACCAGATTACTAAAATTCAAGTTTTGATGAATAAATTGGGATAGTTCTTTTTCATCGTTGTTCTCCCACTCAACATCTATTTTTTTTGTATTTATTTTTGGCATTTCTATATTTACTTGCTCTTTCGTTCGCTTCATCAGGAAATTCTTTGCTATTTCTTTAAGATTTTCACTTTTTTGGTAAAATGTTTTTGGTATTCCAATAATATCGCACAGAGAATAGAAGTCATTTTTTTGGTTTTGAATTGGTGTTCCCGTTACAAGCCAATTTATTTCTGAATTTTGGGTTAAAATATAAGCACCTTTATAGATTGCCGTTTTCTTGTTCCTAAGATGGTGTGCTTCATCATAAATAATACGATCCCATTTTTCTTTGTATAATTCATTTTCTCTCTTATCACTGGTTGCTATCATTCCATAAGTTGTTACTATAATTGAGTGATTAGTTGTGATTTCTTGGAGAGATTTTTTGGTATTTGTTCCATGATAAATATATGGTTCTTGGTGTGTTAGAGTCAGAACTATTTTTTCCCATTGGATTAGAAGTGCTTTGGGTAGAACAATTAGAGTAAGTGCTTTTGGATTTTCAATTACAAGAGAGAGCATTGTGATTGTTTTTCCCAATCCCATCTCATCTGCTACCAACCCTCCTTTTATGTTTTTTTCATCAATTTGAAAGCCTGATGTCTCATTCTTAAGACACCATTTAATACCTTCAATTTGATATTCTTTTTCTTCAAGATTTTTATTTTTCAACCAAAGATTGATTGCTTCCATGAGAATTTTTTGAGAGTTGAAGAGAGATAAGTACTGTAATTTTACAAAAAAAAATATAAATTTTTCAATTTTTTTTGGATTTTGGTTTTTAGATTTTGATTTTTGATTTTTGGTTTTTGAATTTTATTTTTATTTTATATTTTTATTTTTTATTTAGTGGGGGTGATTGTTGTTTTTTTTCTTCTTCTGTCATTTTTACACATTTCATATAGTCAGTAAAGCATCCTACAATTTTCATATCTTTTGGAGCAAATACTGTTCCATTACAAAAACTATTATATGCTTCTTGGCCTGTTTTTTTCCTGATATCATAAAGTTTTGTTGGATTGCTTGTTTTAATCATCTTTTAGTATATATATTTTTTCAATGTTTATTTCAATTTATTATTTTTTATTTATTTAACTTTTATAATTATTCATTGTATGTGTTATTAAAAATCTTGCATAATCTTCATTTAAAAATAAGTTATTATTATCTACACATCTTGGAGCATATAGAAATTTTATAAAATTTTTTATTTTTTTGATTTGTCTACTATAACAATAAACATATTCTTCTACATTTGAAAAAGATAATGATAGGCGAATATTATGTTTAATACAAATTAAAAACCATAAATAAATACTAGTATTTAGTATTTTATATTTGGGATTTGTATTTTTGTTTTCTTGATTAAGCATAATATAATTATTCAATTCCATTAATTTTTTAGAGAGAAGATCTGTGAAAGCTATCCAAAATTCTCTATTATATTTTTCTCTATTATAATTTGAAAGATAAATTCTACCAAGAGACTCTTCTAATTTATTTGTTAGAATTTCATTATTTAAAAATCCAATATTATTTACAAGTGTTACCATGTTACATATATAATTGAGGCTTTCCAAATTTTTTCTTATTTTTTTGTAATATTTATAAATTGTATTTTTACTATTTGTTTGATTTATAATTTCGACTATATAATATACAATATCTGATGGAAATATAGATAAAAGGACATAATAATTCATATTATAAAACATGTATGTAGAGAGAAAAATAATTGATTTATAAATAAAAAGATAATAATGTTCAATTTTTTATTTTAATTTAATTTAAATTATATACGGCAGCACCTAGCTTTTCTATGTTTTCACTCCAATTTTTATTTTATTTTTATTTTTATTTTACTGTCCTAACTGCCCTATTTATACGCAAATGGGAAATGAGTAGGAAAACAAGAATTGAGTAACAAAAATACACCACATATTTACGAAAAAAAAAGATATACATCGCAGTTGTCTTTACTCCGGGCTAGAGGTGTCATGTGGGGTGTTCAGACCCGACACTTTACAACTCCTCTCCCGCTACTAGGGGCGTCATGACCCTAAAAGTTGGACTCACAGAGCGTGTATCCTTTTTATTTAATTAATTTAATTTAATAATTTGTTATTCCTAACTATTCAAAAACTTATTTCAATTTTTTTGCGTTCGTTTTTTATCACAACGCTTCTACTTAAATTTTCATTAAATGTGAAATCAGATTCTGTTTGGACCAGTTCTTCTTAATTTGTAATCCATTTGTAATACACATATCGATGAGAGTCTTATGCTTCATATACTTCATAAATAAGATTGGGTTAGACTTCATTTGCATGTGATTGACACTACTTAAGGTAATATGCCAATACAATCTAAAATTGCTCTTATTTAAGACCTCACGAGTAAGGCACTTTGGTACACCGCGACCGTGTGTCTTTTCATAAATAGTGACGAAACCTGGCTTCGTAAAATTCTTCTTATAAAGCATTCTATGTTGCTTAATTTGACCGACACAGCTGAAAATAAGAATCTTGTGTTGAAGCTCAAACGGGAGGCAGTCATAAAACAGGTTCGGCATTGCTACAGATTTCTCTAGAGGATTGTCTCTAATAGTGCTATCCAGTACCAGCCATGTATTCGCATCAATTTTTTTTTGGTTTGATTTTTTCAAAAACTTAACAGAAAAAAAAATTGAAATAAGTTTTCTGATACTTCTGTTATGCACTAACAAACAACCAAAGCAACCTACTCAACAAACACAAATGGCGATGACGATCGAGCAGCTTACCAAGATGGTCGAGGCCCTCAACAAGCGTGTTGACGAGCTCGACAAGCTGAAGGGTGTTGTGGCACAGCCAGTTGAAGAGAAGAAAGAGAAGAAAGAGAAGAAGGAGAAGAAGGAGAAGAAGGAGGTTGACCCCAACAAGCCCAAGAAGACCAGCGGCTACCTCATCTACTCCAACTCAGTTCGCACTGAGGTCAAGGACCAACTCATTGCCGATGGTGGTGAGGGAAAGCCAAAGGAGGTGGTTCAGGCTATCGCAGCCAAGTGGAAGGAGCTCACTCATGAGGAGAAGGCTGTTTGGAACGAGAAGGCTAAGACACCGTCTGCCTCGGGGGATGAGGATGCGTAGGTTAACAAGGGGATGGGTGACAAAAACAAAAACTAAAAACTAAAAATAGCATGAAAAAAGAGAAGTTCTAATACTTTTCTTTTTTCTATTTTTCCTCCTTTCCTTTTTTTATTTAGTTTATTTCTCGACATATGAATCGAGAGAATTGCCTACAATGGCATGGACAGCTTCTTATCACTGTATCGTGAAAATCTGTCTCTACCCATGGAGCTAGTTTTTTTGGTCTATTGGTTTTATGTCTCTCACAACAATCGCACTTGCTGAAAGTTTCAATAAGTTCTTCTCTAGAAACAATTCTATTATTATAGAAGAGTGAATAAGTTGACCCTCCAAATCCCAATCTTGAGTGATAACCAAATGTTATCATACTCTCAAAAGCCTTTATTTTGTTTTTCAGCATATTTTTTGCCTTTTTTTGTATTAGCTCGACTGCGCTTTTCTCATTGAATGAGATGATGTGGAACAAGAGCTCGTTGGGGAGAAACACAAAACGCGTGGTTTCAGTGAGTGCAAGAATTGAGTGCATATTTCTCTTTTTTGGTCTCATTATAAATTTTACCAAAATTTTTTCAATTTTTTTTCCTTCTTTTTTCTGATTTTTTCCCAATTTTTTTCCAAAAACTTAACAGAAAAAAAAATTGAAATAAGTTTTCCAATAATTCTCTTATGCACCAACAAACAAGCAAAGCAACCAACTCAACAAACACAAATGGCGATGACGTTCGAGCAGCTTACCAAGATGGTCGAGGCCCTCAACAAGCGTGTCGACGAGCTTGAGAAGTTCAACGGTATTCTAGTACAGCCACCTGAAGAGAAGAAGGGTGGCAAGAAGGAGAAGAAGGAGAAAAAGGAGAAGAAGGCGAATGACCCCAACAAGCCCAAGAAGACAAGCGGCTACATCATCTACTCCAACACAGTTCGCGCTGAGGTCAAGGAGCAGCTCATTGCCGATGGTGGTGAGGGAAAGCCAAAGGAGGTGGTTCAGGCTATTGCAGCCAAGTGGAAGGAGTTCACTGATCAGGAGAAGGCGGTTTGGAACGAGAAGGCTAAGACACCATCTGCCTCAGAGGATGAGGATGCGTGTTAACAAGGGATGGGTAACAAAAACAAAAACTAAAAAATAGCATGAAAAAAGAGAAGTTTTAATACTTTTCTTTTTTCCTTTTTTCTTTTTATTTTATTTCAAATATGTAAGAGAATTACTTTTGATACTTGTAGATCTGGTTTGCCGTCTTTATATCGTTTTTAATTATATCACACATTTCCAAGTATTCCTTCTCTCTCTCACACTTTTCATATAGCTCTATAACTTCGTAACCTTTTTCTGTGAGCTCTTTTATATATTGGTCTTTATAGTTGCTGAACATCATGTTATTTGTCTTCAAGAATCCTAGAAACATAACCATGTAAAAGTTGTTACATTTCACATAATCAGTATAAAGATCGAACCTTGCCTTTCTCTCTTCGCTATAATCATTAAATGACCTCAGTGTTTTTTTTCTTAGCCTGCTTTCGATGAACTTCTTTTGTTTGCCAATATGGGATTCAAGATGGTCAATCATGAACGCAATACGTGGGTACATTCGCAGAGTTTCTCTCTTAACTCAACATATAAAACCAAAAATATATCAATTTTTTTTATTTTACTTATTTTTTCCTCTTAGTTTTCTAATAAAAAGTTAACAGAAAAAAAAATTGAAATTCTATTTCTGTTATATTCATATATATAAACCAATCACAAATGCCGACTGTTACCATTAGCGCCGCTGTTGACAAAGCGATGAAGGCCATGTTTGCTGAGACAATGGAAGCCTGCGTTGCCAAGCTTTCTGAAAAGTATGGTTTTGATGACAAGGAGGCACTCGAGTTTCTAGAAATTGATGGTCTAAAGGAAAAGAAGGAAGACAAAAAGAAGGAGAAGAAAGAGAAAAAGGAGAAAAAGGAAATTGACCCTAATAAGCCAAAGAAAACCAGTGGTTATCTTCTATATTCTGCAGATGTACGGGAACAAGTTAAGGATAAGCTTATTGAAGATGGTGGCGAAGGTAAGCCAAAGGATGTTGTTCAGGCTATTGCTGCCAAGTGGAAGGAACTTAAAGATGAAGAAAAGACTGTATGGAATGACAAGGCGAAAGCTGCTAAGGAGCCGGTTAATGCTAATTAGATTAATTAAATTTATCAACAATCTTATTAGAACTTTACCTATTAGATCTTCGCCTTATTAGAAATTTATATTATTTAAAATCTTCTCTCTTCCTTTCTCCATAACTTACCTTCTATTACTTTTTTCTTTTTATTAAAATTGAACAAATTTAAAAATAATAAAATATAAATATAATATTATAATGCCTTCAATTACAGAACCGAGCATTTGCATTCCACGTGTGTCAAGTAATATTACAAAACCATATATTAAAAATATTTTTGAACAAATTTTTGGTAATAATTCAATTGAGAGAATTGATTTAGTTAAAAAAACATATTCAAATAATAAAATTTATTATACAGCATTTATTCATTTTAACTATTGGAATGATTCATCTAATGTTCAAGCTATTCGTAATCGTATAATGAATAACCAAACATTCAAAATTGTTTATAGTGAACCGTGGTTTTGGAAATGCTCAATTAGTAAAGCTGTTAAACCGGTTATTTATACACCATATAGTGATAAAAGAATTATAAAAAGATATGATACAAACAATAATTTTGTTAACGATGCTTATACTGAGGTTTTTGAAGAAATTAATAATATTTTAAATGAGCAAATTAATGTTTCACCTCCTCCGATTAGACGTCAACCAGCAATGGATCATCGATTAAACCCTCAACCAATTACACGTGAGTTTCCCATAAATGCTCCCAACTTAAAATTAATTTAATTTAATTTAATTATATTTTATTTTACACATCTATAATATTGAAATACTTTTATAATATTTTTTATTTTTTATAAAAGTATGACTTTCTTTACCACTTTTATTTATATTTTTAGGTTTTTCAATACTTATATTGATGAGAGAAATATCAACTATAGTGACTTAATTGAAAAAGGATTATATTTTGATTCTATTAATTATAAGGATGAAGGTTACGTTGAAATAAAAACTCCAAAAAATACAATTGAATCCATATCTATTAAAATATAAATATTTTCATAAAAAGAATATTTCTCTCTTCATTCTTATAAAATATTTTTGTAAAGTAGAGAGAAAAAAGTTATTTACCTTATTGATTTCGTTTGTATTTTCTATTTTATTCTTTAAAATATATAATTATGGTTTAGTCAGTAACAATTAACGTTTTTTTTATTTTTAATTCTTCATTCCATTTTTAAAAATTGGACATAAAAAGTATGTCCATTTTTTATTTTTCGATTTGAGAATTGTAAAAAAAAATGAAAATTTCACTTTACACCATAATGCTCTTATTTATAATTTTGGATTTTTAAAAGTGTTACTGAACTTTTTATTTTTATTTTTTTAAAAAGATTTAGGAACTTTTTATGTAACTATAATATAATTACATATGATTACAGAAAAAGAACAAAAAAGTTCGAATGATTTTTGTTGTAAAAATTGTAACTATTTAACATCACGTAAAAGTCAATATGAACGTCATATATCAACCGGTAAACATAAAAGATTACAAAATAATGACGCTGGAACCATCCTAAATAAAAAATATATATGTGATTGTGGGAGAGAATATAAATATAGACAAGGTTTATATAATCATAGAAAGAGTTGTAAAGGAGAGAAAAAAGAAACAGCTATTATAGAAAATGAAGAAAATGTAGATTATAAATCTATGTTTTTTGAAATAATAAAAAAAAATAATGAATTTCAAGATTTATTAATGAAACAAAGTCAACAAATTAGTGAATTAATACCTAAGGTTGGAAATACTATAAATAGTAATAACAAACAGAAATTTAATATTAATGTATTTTTAAATGAAAAATGTAAGGATGCTATATCAATGGATGAATTTATAGATAAAATAGAAGTGTCCATGAAAAACTTACTAACAACAAAAGAAAAAGGACAAGTATATGGTATAAGTAATATTATAATGGAAAACATGAATAAGCTTTCTCTCTACGAAAGACCATTACATTGCACAGATAAGAAACGAGAAACGTTATATGTAAAAAATAATGAATGGGAAAAGGATGATAGTAAGGAACATATAAATAAAGCATTAAAGAAGATTGAATCAAAGCAATTAAAAAACTTGAATGTATGGTTAGAAACGCATCCAAATTATATGAATAATCCTGTAGAACAAGAAGAATTTGCACAGTTAATGAGTGAATGTGGTAAATCAATAGATGATGGAAGAGAGAAAATAATAAAAAAGTTGTGTGATAATGTATATATAGAAAAAGTAGAGGATGAAGCTTTATAAAATAAATAAATATTCTTATTTTATAAAATAATGGTTTGGTCAGTGTAAATAGGCGTTTTTTTTATTTTTAATTCTATAATCCATTTTTAAAAATTGGACATAAAAAGTATGTCCATTTTTTATTTTTCGATTTGAGAATTGTAAAAAAAAATGAAAAATTCACTTTAGACCATAATGCTCTTATTTATAATTTTTCTTTTATAAAAGTGTTACTGAACTTTTTTATTTTTAATTTTTGAAAATAATTTAGGAGTTTTTTATGTAACTATTATATAATTACACATGATTACAGAAAATACTCAAAAAAACTCACTATTTTTTGAATGTATAAATTGTAACTTTAAAACATGTAAAAAAAATGATTACAAACGACATTTATTAACCGTTAAACATAAAAGATTACAAAATAATGACAAAAGCGGCGTCGAAAATAAAAAATATATATGTGAATGTGGAAGAGAATATAAATATAGACAAGGATTATATAATCATAGAAAAACATGTAAAGGAGAGAAAAAAGAAACAGCTATTATAGAAAATGAGGATTATAAATCTATGTTCTTAGAAATGATAAATGAAAATAAAGAATTAAGAAAAACAATTACTGAAATGATACCTAAGATAGGTAATAATAATAATAATAATAATAATACTATAAATAACAAACAGAAATTTAATATTAATGTATTTTTAAATGAAAAATGTAAGGATGCTATATCAATGGATGAGTTTATTGATAAAATAGAGGTGTCTATGAAAAACTTACTAACAACAAAAGAAAAAGGACAAGTGTATGGTATAAGTAATATTATAATGGAAAACATGAATAAGCTTTCTCTCTACGAAAGACCATTACATTGCACAGATAAGAAGAGAGAAACATTATATGTAAAAAATAATGAATGGGAAAAGGATGATAGTAAGGAACATATAAATAAAGCATTAAAGAAGGTTGAATCAAAACAATTAAAAAACTTGAATGTATGGTTAGAAGAGCATCCAAATTATATGAATAATCCTATAGAACAAGAAGAATTTGCACAGTTAATGAGTGAATGTGGTAAATCAATAGAAGATGGAAGAGAGAAAATAATAAAAAAGTTATGTGATAATGTATATATAGAAAAAGTAGAAGATTAGTGCTTTTTTTTAAGTGAATGGATTTCCATATTAGGAAACTATGTTACTGCAGCAACTAGCATATATAGAGTTACCATATTAGGCAATTCTATATATACAAATACATATGTATAATCTATGCTAATTATACGCAAACTGGAAATGAGTAGGAAAACGAGAAATGAGTTACAAAAATATAGATATATAATACTTATTCTCTCTATAATTAAAAAAGAAAAGAGAGAAAAGAGAGAAAAGACATGCTATTTTTATATTTTTTATTAATTTATTTAATTATTTATTGTAGTTTTAATCCTCATCCTCATCATCATCGGGGACAATTTCTTGTTTTTCTTCATCCCAAACACCAACTTCCTCGTGAGTATTAATATCATAAATAGTGTAATCAGCTGCTTTTAAGTATTTGACACCTTTGAATGTAAAAGGGACAACTACTGTTTCTTCTTCATCATCGCTATCGTCATCATTATCTGCTTGAGGAGTTGCGGCCTTTTTGGCTTCAGGAGTTACTACCTTTTTGGCTTCAGGAGTTACTACCTTTTTAGGTTCAGGAGTTGCTGCCTTTTTGGGTTCGCTTTTATTAGCTTCTTCAATAAGATTCTTGATAAGATCATCGCCAACATTACCATTTTCAATTACTTTCTTTTCTTTTGGAGGACGTCCGCGTTTCTTGGGCTCAGCAATAGATTCTTCATCAGAGGTATCTGTTGTTGAAGTTGATTTCTTAGGGCGACCACGAGAAGTTTTCTTAATTTCAAATTCTTCTTCTGGGATTGTAAGACCTTGTTCTTCTGCTTCTTTTTCAGCCATTTCTCTCGTAATATTCATTTTGTCCATAAATTTACTATATTTAATGGGTTGTTTTCCATTTTTGTCTTTATAGTTTTTATCAAGACGTTCATCTATTGTTCCATAGTTTGGCTTTCCATCACTATTTGTCTCACTTTGTTTATGGCATGTTTTACACAAATTTTTTTGGAAAATGTTATTTTCACATTGGGTGTATAGACCGTAATTTATTTTTATTCCTTGGCATCTTTCATCATCTATTCTACCGCAAAATGGTAGCATAATTTTTTTCTCTTTCTCTTTATTTTTTTCCTTTTCATTTACTATTTTTACATCTAATCCTATCTCTTTTTTTACTTCTGAAATATCTAGTCCATACTTTGAACTTATCTCTGTTACTACTTCCAACAACATCTTTGACATCGCTCTCTCCATCTTTGAATTCATCTTCTTTTTTTACCCCTTCCCTCTTTTTCTATTTCTTTTTCAATTTTTTTCTTCGTGGGGAATTTCCCCACCGCCCCTTTTTAATTTAATTTTTCTAGTAAGTATGGAAGTTGTCTAATAAATTATTCAAGAAATCTTTCTTATTAGTAGTCATAAGATGCATATTTACAACCGAATCCGTCCTTATTTGATGTTCTTTAAGTTTATTAATAATATCATTATAGTAAGGGATTTAGACTAATATAATATTAGTAAAATATTTAAATTATTTACATTATATATATGAGAACATTTTTAACAATATTAGCAATCATAGTTTTAGGATTTTTCATTTATAAAAATAGTTTAAAAGTAAAAGAAGGTGTTACTTTTACAAATTATGATAATTATCATACATTTAATATGAAACCATGGGATGCTTTTTGCATACCAAATTCTCCAAGTTGTGAGAATGATCCTATGTATGCTCCAAAAACTAATGGAGTAACGTTACCAGGAGCAGCGGAACCAGGATGTCATTGTAAAAAAACAGGACACTCCACTTTAACTAGAAGCTGTACTGATATAGACTATAATCCTTATGTTGAATATCGTAGATAATATATTAATAATATTTAAAAACAAATATTAGTATTTTAAATATTAATTATTTAAATGATTGATGTTATCGATAATAACATTCATATTAATGGTTCTATTATAAATGTTCAATATGTATATAATATTGGAGAGGTTTTATGTGTTATACCATTTACAGATTTTGTATTAATAAAATGTTTTGGAAGCAAAGCTAGATGGTTTCAATTACATAGTGCTATAAATTTCTTTATTAGTTATCTAATTAGGAATGATATATACTCATTTATATTTTATCCATTATTGCTATAAGACTAAATACTGATTATAAAGTGGTATATTATATTATATATTTACACACTTATCATTTTTTTATAAAAAAATTACATATAATTGAATTATTTCACCATATATTATTTGTATTTATGGGAGTTTTACCATGTATATTTTTTTGGAAATATAATATAATCAATTTATGGATATTATCAGGATGTGGATTACCTGGAGCAATAGAATATTTCATGCTATCTCTTGTTAAGAATGATATGTTGTCATGTAAAAAACAAAAATATATATCAGCTAATATAAATAATTATATGAGACTTCCTATTACAATGTATGGATTATCATTGACATATATAGCATATATGGAGAGAGTTATTTATTGTAATTTAATATTTTTTATTTACGTATGTATCTTGATTTATACAAATGGAACATTTTTCAATAAATTAGCTATTGAAAATTATACAAAATATAAATATACTAATAAAATAGACTATAATATTTAATTATATATAAGTATATAAAATTAAATATAATATATTATTATATAATGGATATTAATAAAGCATGCCAAATATTAGAAGTATCACCTAATAGCAATGAAGATGAAATCAAGAAATCTTATAGAAAGAAAGCTTTGAAATATCACCCTGATAAAAATACAGATGAAGATGCTCAAGAAAAATTTAAAGAGATTGGACAGGCATATGCTTTACTAACTAATAAAGATAAAAACATTTCGATGAGAAATATTAATCCACATGATATATTCAAAGATATTTTCAGGGGAGATATGGGAATAAATATAAATAATATGAATAATATGTTTTCGACATTTAATATTAATACGCAAGGTGGAAATATGGGAAATAATAATTTTGTTTCTAGAAGCAGTCAAATACAAATTATAAATGGAAAAAAAATAGAGACTATTATAGAACAATCAAATGGTAATACCAGTAAAAAAACAGTTATTACTGATTTAAAAACTGGTAATCAAGAAATTACACAAAATAATACAACAAATACAACAGCTAGAGAAATAAATATAACATTCAGATAATTATTATGCAGAATTCCATATTTTATATAATTTTCAAATTGGCGTAGGTTTTTTTGTGGTTTTTTTTGTTAATCGTCTAGCATAATGTCTACAATCATTTATTCCTAATTTATATTTAGGATAACAATCAACAATTTCTCTTTCACATTTATCAATATAATTAAGTGGAACATCTATTTGACACCAATATATAGTTTTACTATAAATAATAGTATTTTTAAAGGTATCATTTTCTTTTCTGTCAATTGTTATATAGCTACCATTATCATTAAAAGGTCTATAATCATATCTAACTGTTCTATAACCATTGAAAAATGACACGCCTATATGATATATCGGTAATCTAGTATATAATTTTTCAATATGTATATAAACATCTGTTTTATGATTTATAATTAGATTAGGATCAAAATTAAAATTTACAAATTTATCACCAATATCAATATGTTTAATGTTATCAAAATTTAAAAAAGATATTCTCTGATTTATATTTTTTTTTATATTATTAAGTTTTTGAAAAATAGCAGGTTCTCGAGCTGCCATTATGTAGTTAAATCTACGTAAATTATAATTATAGATGTTATTATTGTTATAATAATTATTGTTTTTTATAACAAAATTATTATAAATAGAATTAGATAAAACATAACAACTATAATAACTAGATAGTAACATAAGTATTTGAAACATTTATATATATTAATAAATATATAAATTTTATATTTTTTTATTTATTATAAATAATCTTTTATATTTCTTTTTGCCATCTTTATCATAGCCATCACTTATACGTTTTGGTGTTAAAGTAAAATTATATTGTTTTAATAATTGCCTAAGTAGATTGATAAGAGGCCATTTTTGCTTTTCTTCAGCTACACTATGAACACTATTATATTTTGATGAAGAGAGAATTGTTTTTATTTTTGGTATTTCTTCATATAATTTTTTATATAATTCGTTATTAAGTAATAATGTTCTTTCTATCATAAATCCTTCTAATTCTTCATACGAGCAACTTATATTAAGTTTTTGAAGTATTTCAAGTAAAAAATTATTATCATACATATAATTATATTTAATTTATATTTATATATTTAAATTCCATATTCTGGAATTGAATATTTTCCTTCAAAATCAACCTTATATTTGGCAATAATTTTTGGGTTTTCTTTATTTTTAATAATATCTTCATGATCATATACATTGTTACTATCATCAATATAATAACAAATACCTTTAATTTCTTCGGCCCAAATTTGTTTCTTTTTAATTTTTACACCAATTACATCAGTTGAAGAAACAATTCCGTGTGGAGTTCCTTTAATATGTGTTCCACAATAATTTGAACCATCTTTCTTTCTACGGGTGCATTGTTCACTATTCGCTCTATATGCACAACATCTATCATATTGGGGAACAATATTTTTAATACGCTTTCTCTTTTGAAAATCCTCTTTACTTAAAGAAATATTATCATAATCAAAGATATATTGTAAAAATGCACTTTTATTAGAATCACCAGTAATCTCACAACTATTTTCCTGAAACCAATTTTTTATATCATTTTTAAATTCAGTAAAATGACTATCTAACTTCTTTGCTACGCGGCGCTCCATTATTTAAATTATTTAATAAATATATATTTATTTCAATTTTATATTTAATAAGTGAAAGAATTTAAAGATTCATAGTTAAAATATTTTTTTTTTTGAAATGGCAAAAATATAGATAATATAACTAATGCTATTATCCAAAACATATAAAGACCATAACTAGAAAATTTAATATCTAAAAAATTAAATAATATTGGTAATATATTGACTAATAAAATTACAAAAAATATAGAAAATAGTATGCGTAAGAAATAATTCATATATATTTTAATAATATTATATTAGTAGCTATTTTTTTTTCAAAATTTCCTTTATTTTTATCTCTCTATTATCAAAAATAAAATTGGTGACATCTTCAACATTTATACTTTCATTTTCAAAATATTTTTCTAAAGCAATCATTAAATTATTTTTGTTAAGAGGTGTTTTTACCTTATTTTTTGTATAAAGTAATTTACCATCATTTATATCAAAACAATCAATTTCATGATTTTTCATAACATCTATTAAACTTTTAGTCAATTCTTTTTTTTTCTCTCTTATTTCCTTCATAGATTTTTGTAAATTTTTTATTTCATAATCATAACTAACCCATTTTTTAATATTTTCAACAAGTTCTTCTTTAGTATTCATTTAAATAAATAATATAATTTTCTATTTAACATTATTTATTTAATTTTATAAAGTAATATTATTTTTTATTATTCTAATAATTAATTCCTTTTTATTACCACCTATTATGAGTTTATTTTCTCTCAAAATTTTTTTGAGTTCATCTACTTTATATTTTTTAATAAATTCATCATATTTAGTATCCCAAGTATCTTCTATTTCATTAGAAACGCCTTTTTCTTTAGTTTTATTTATTTTATTATGATGAGTATAACAATAATTTTTTCCTTCTAAAATATAAGAATTTGCATTACAAATGAAACCTTTATTTTTTCCACTTTTAAATACCCAAGAACAAGTGTGTTTATTTTTCATACATAAATTTTCAGGATAATTAACACCTGAAGTTTTTTTAACATTTTTATAAGGTATATATGGTAATAATTTATCATTAATATTTCTACAATATGGACATTTAATTTCATTTATTTTTAGTTTATTTATATCAAAATACTTATTGAAATTTCTTTTTTGATTATAAATTTCTTGATATAAAGGATAATAATTAAAACTGTGTTTACAATCTAAAGTAATACTATTATCTGTTAATTTTTCATATGATATTAAACATAAATTATTATTTGAAATATCATTTTCTAACTCTTTGTTAGAACTATTTAGTAAAGTATAAAAATCTAAATTATCTTCTATTTCGTAATTCATTATTTAATATAATATAATATTCTTTATATTATATTAAAATGTCAAAAAAAGTTTGGGGTAATATTTCATGGATATTAATGCATAGTTTGGCACAAAAAGTTACAGAAAATAAATTTCTTGATTCTAAGGAAATATTAATTAAAATAATTTTTGATATATGTAATAACTTACCATGTCCAGATTGCAGAGTGCATGCCAATAAACTTTTAGAAACTTCAAATATAAATAAGATATCTAATAAAAAACAATTAATTTCGTTTCTTTGTGAATTTCATAATATTGTTAATAAAAAATTAAAAAAACCTATAAAAAGTATTGAAGAAGTAGAAAAAGAATACTCAACAGCTAAATTAAATATGATAGTTGTTAGATTTTTTAGAGTTTATAATAGTGTTATTTATAATGAAAAAATGCTTGCTGATTCTTTTAGAAGAAAGCTTTTTTTAAAAAAGTTATTAGAAGACTTGGTAAAATTAAAACCGTCTTACATAAATCATTGAGAGAAACTGCTACTTATTAATTGACCATTTTTATATACATTACATCTAAATCGTTGTTTTGATGGTCTATTACATACAACATTATTTGATAATAATTCGTTAAAAAATAATAAATCTTTTTTTGTAAAAAATAACATCAAGAACCATAAAAATCCACCTATAGATCCTAATAATAATCCTACTACAATAGCAAGTATGTAACTGTTACCTAAGCAATTATTTTTTAATTGAAAAAGAATATTAGCAGAAAATAATATACCAATTGTAACTAATACCTCTATATTCATTTGACTATTTGCTAACATAGGCGATAATAAGTAAACAAAAGTAAATGCTAATACTGTAGAATCTAAATTCGGAGTAGTCCATTTTTTACCAGCAGCAAGTATGTTACAACTTAAACTAGAGATTTTTGATTCTGCGATATTATAATTATCCATCATTTTACTTATTAAAAAAGCAAAAAAAGATATAACTATTATGCCCGAAAAATAGATTAATCCATTTTGAATTGTTCCATTAAAGGCACTTGCTAAAATAACAAATAATATTAAAAATAATGGAGCAAAACCTCCAAATAACATCAATAAATTATAAGGTCCAGGAATCATATTAATATATATAAATATTATAATATATATTAATCGATTAAAATCAATTTGAAAACCTCATCTATTTTTTCAACATTATAAAATTCTATATCTTTTAAAATTTCCTTCTCTTTATATTTTTCATAAAATTCATTAAAATCTTTTGTATTTCCTTTTGGATATATAAATTTCTTCGCTCCGGATTTTATTCCACCTAATATTTTTAAATCTAAACCTCCTATTTCTGTTACAGATCCTTGTAATGATATTTCGCCGGTTAAAGCAAATAAATTATTTATTTTTTTATTCATTAAAACACTATAAATAGCGGTAGTAATAGCTGCACCCGCAGACGGCCCATCTTTTGGAGTTGCTCCTTCTGGAACATGAATATGAAGACCAACATTTTTATATTCTTCAACAATTTTATCAATTTTACATGATTTCATATATTTTTCTATAGCAACTGTTTTAGATACATTCATACTTTCTTTCATTACATCACCTTGCATCCCAGTTAATTTAAGTTCTAGCAAAGAAGAACATATTATTTTTTTAACTTCTATATATAGTAATCCTCCTTGCCCTAATGAATTTGCCCATAAACCATTAATTATACCAAAATCTGGTTCAGAGAGAATATTTTTAATATTAAGTTCATGTCTATTTTTTAAATAATCATTTTTAACCATTTCATATGTGATATTTATTGGAAAACTTGTATTTTCATCAAAATCATTATTTAATAATTTTAAATTAATTTTTCCAATAATTTCAAATAATATTTCTTTTAATTTTCTTACACCAGGTTCGCAAGTATAATTATTGATTATGTTAATTAAAACATCATCATCAAAGAAAAGAACATTTTCAAAACCAACCTTTTTATATAATTCAGGTAATATAAAATTTTTTGTAATAGTTATTTTTTCTTCTAGAGAGAGATGTTTAAATTTGATCCTATGGATTCTATCTAAAAGAATCTTATCAATAGCATCAACATCATTGTATGAAAAAATAAATAATACTTTTGATAAATCTAAATCTACACCATTAAAATATTTATCTTGAAAGGAATCATTTTGAGTATAGTCTATTAAATGAGTTAAAATACCAATTATTTCTCTACCGTGTTCAGTTTTACTAATTTTATCTAATTCGTCAATAAAAATTATTGGATTCATACATTTATTTTCCATTAATACATCTACAATTTTTCCCCAAGTAGATCCAACATATGTGTAATTGTGTCCTTCTAAAGTGCTACCATTTGATGAGCCCCCAATTGCTATAAATGAAAATGGTCTAGACTTACCATCTTGATCTTGTAAACATTTTGAGATACCTTTTTTAGCTAGACTAGTTTTTCCGATACCTGGCGGGCCTTCAAAACCAAAACAATAGCCAGATTTTTCACCA
>Ga0228631_1000277_pt1 | contig 31607 bp, 19 predicted proteins | sample 39DmetaG_FD_183049 | JGI IMG/M metagenome (GOLD analysis project Ga0228631, IMG submission 183049) | Seawater microbial communities from Monterey Bay, California, United States - 39D | ecosystem: Environmental > Aquatic > Marine > Coastal | place: USA: California | collected 2016-09-28
ATTGATGTATTTTCGAGCTAAAGTCCACACCACAACAGGAATGGCCGGGTAGAATCGCTCTCCATCTGGAATGAGCGAAAAAATCCACTCAACATTTACTAGTACCATGATCACATACGCCGCGTTAACCACCATCTGTGCGCTCGAAGTTTTTTCGTAGATTTTCTTTAATACAACCATGTTGTTTTTGTTCCAACTCGTTGAAATCTGGGGTGCGAGCATTTGATTGATGGGCCGGCGTATTCCGTCTATCACTGAGCCCATGAAAAAGGCCATCCCATAAATACCTACGCTGTTCATGTCCGTAAGCATAGAGAGCATCTGGACATCAAGGGTATTAATGCCAATCTCAATGAGCACACTAAAGACACTGATCCAGGCAAATTTTTGGACGTCACCACCCATGGGTGTCCACAGATGTCTTAGATAAAACGTAGGTTTAACGCGATTCCATGCATACAATAGCGCAATGGAGCCTAATGCTAAAGAAGCCCAGGCATAAGCTATGATCCAATGGCTGAAACCAAAAATTCGACTGTTAAAGAATAAAACTAAGGCAAGTGCAATCATGGCGATGCGTAACCCCATGTTTTTAATGAATACGGGAATGGCAATTTTTTTTGTAGTGGCTGCAGCAGAAACGGCCATTAAAAAAGCCATACCGCTAACTATGAAAAAGCTGAGGTAGCGCAGCAAATAAGCATCTTCGGGTTTAAAGCTGAAATAGGGTGCGAGTAGGGGACCGAACACAAATACTAAAACACCCACGGCAAGCATGAGTAGCGTGCTGCGACCAACCACCGTACTTTCAAATTCTTTTTTGTCTTTCGAAGGATCGGAATGAAACTTTGTAAACGAACGGTGTACTCCAAAAAGCAAAATATTTGACAGGAGCACAGCACTGCGTTCCATCCACCGGTACATTCCTAATTCCTCAGTGCTAAAGAGTTTTGGAAGAAGCCAAAGATTGAGCGCCGCACCTAAAAGGATACCAACGAGGTTTATTAACGCGCCGGAAGAGATTTGTTTTTTAGCGTTGTTCATAGTGCCTAAGGCTTGGCTCAAATGTAGTGATTTACGCGGTAGTTAAATAGCTGTTGACGCCGTGTAGATGAAGAGTTATAGGCTAAATCCCTACAGCTATTCAACGTTTAAGTTTAAGGAATAGTGCAACACGAACATTTGCCGTGCTTAGATGGTCTAGCTTGGAATCTTACTATCTTGCAAGCATGAACGAAGCTTCCCTTCCTAATGTCATTATCGGCGGTGCCCCAAAGTGCGGTACGAGCAGTCTTTATTTTTGGTTATCTGCCCATCCTAATGTCTACGGAAGCCCTAAGAAGGAGACTTTCTTTTTCGCGGATAAGGTGAATAGATTCAATGCCTCCGCCAATGTACACGAACACGAATTGGCAGCGTATGAAAGCTTTTTTAAGGGAGGTATTGACCGAGCGGTTCGTTTTGAAGCTACAGCACATTACCTCTATGAAAGCACGGCGCGTACGGCATTCTCATCTTGGCCAAACCCGCCAAAAATGATTTTCTTATTCCGTGAGCCTTCGAAACAAATGTACAGTCACTATAAGATGGAGCGCTACCGCACCAAGCGGGTTGACATGTCGCTTGCGGAATACATTAAACGACCTCAGATTACGGATCACGTAGACTATGCGAAACACGTGCAGGCTTGGCTAGATGTGATGCCCGAAGGTCATGTTCGTTTTTGGGCCTTTGAAGATTTCATGTCGCGCAAACCTGAAGTCATGGCAGAAATTTCAGCATATGTTGGAATTGATGCAGGGTATTACACAGATTTTGATTTCGAACACCGAAATGAAAGCGTTGCAATTAAGAGTAGTTTTTTACACCAGTTGGGTCTTAAAATTCAGCCGCTCATTCCGCACGCAATTCAAAAAGCAGTGCTTCCGTTGTACATGAAAATCAACAGTGGGGGACGAGTGGCTGACCGGCCTGAGGATCGATCCGTATTGGCACAGTTTAAGCAGGATTGGATGCACGTAGGAGAGGCGCTCAAAGAATTGGACCCAAACTTTCCCATTGAATACTGGGAGTAATCCCTACGCTACTTCTATTTTCTGCATCTTTGTCTTTGAAATTATCCCCTATGAAGAAACTGTTCACACTATTTGCTACCGTACTTGCCCTTTCAACATTGCAAGCGCAGCCATTACCATATTATCAAGACGCATATAATGAAAGTGGAGAGGACCTCCGTGAAGCGCTCTATGACATCATTAAGGTGCATACTCGCCTAACTTATTCTTCTTCAAGCACTGATACGTGGGATGTTTTAAAGGCCAGCGATAAAGACACGACCAATACCTCAAACGTATGTTTAATCTACGCTGGTGTTAGTGTAAACGGACCGCAGGAATATAATAATGGTCAAGGTTGGAACCGTGAACACGTTTGGCCAAGAAGTTTAGGAAACTTTGGAACGAGTCAAGGAGTGGGAACGGATGTTCACAACCTAAAGCCTGCAGATGGAGGCTTAAATTCACTACGTTCAAACCACGAATACGATGATTTAGGCTCGACAGGTTCTGGTGTAAATTACAACGGAACGGCTACAGGTAACCGTATAAATGGTTCAGCAGGACTTTTTGAACCGCGCGATAAAGTCAAAGGAGATTTAGCTCGAATCATTCTCTATATGGATCTACGTTATGAAGGCGCTGGATCAGAGCCGGATTTAGTAGTTCGCGAGGCTTTGAATTCAGGGGGTACTACGCATGCGGTTCTTTCGACATTGCTTGATTGGCATTTTACGGATCCAGTGGATAGTTTTGAGTTGAATCGTAATGATGTCATTCATAACATGCAGGGAAATCGTAACCCTTTTATCGATCATCCAGAATTAGTTCATTATATCTACGGCGATTCAACGAATGTGGCTTGGAACCCCTTTATGGCTGTAGAAATGTCTCCTGAGCCCTCAAATCTTCATCTAGGGCCAATTCCCGCGGATGCCTTTTTAAACATTACTGCGGCGATTGCAGCGCCTTACAGCATTACTAATTTATCGGGCGAGCAAATGCAAGAAGGCACGCTTAGCAGCGGCAATAATCGAATTATCGTAGAAACGTTGCCGGCAGGATCCTACATCTTACAATCGGGCGAATTGCGCGAGCAGATCATAATTGCACATTAAAGTCATTATTAGCGTCCGGTTCATTTTGAATTTCTTTTTGCGCTTGTCGGAGCTGTTGGTTATAGTCACTGATGCGCGCGTGTGCTAGACCATCAATGAATAGAATAACACTGAGCATGGTTATGCTGGTAATCATAGTCGCGCGCCAAAGCGGTAAATGAACTAAAAAAAGGATACTTATACAGATGCCAATAATGACCGGTATTCCAGTAAATACTACATTTTTATATTCCTTTAATGTTGCATCGGTACGGGCCAATTCTGAATCTATGAAGGCAATACGGTTTTCCGTATGGTCTATTTTAAACTGGTCAATTCTCGCTTTGTTGGTAAAGAAAAGTCCTAAGCCAATAATAGCCAATAGGCTACCAGCTACCAACATTGGAATGATATAAGCTCGCGCTAAATCTGTCTTTCCAACATGCCAGAGCCCGAAGCTGATTACTAGAAATAGTGCGCCAGCTAGAATAAAAAATGGCGTGGAAACGAGTTCATCTTTTGCCCAATCTGTGGCTGTTTTTAGGATGTCCATAGCGCTTTTTTAGTAGAGCAAATTTAAATATTCTGAGTTACGTTCACCTTATTCAAGCAGTCATTAGTGCTCAATGGATTAGTGGCACTCATATCTAATCTTATTTTGGTGAAGCAAAGAGGACTCGGTAGAACTCACGTGTACTATCATTTACACATTTAGGTCCTTTTGAACGAGTATGTCGCCAAATTTTAGACCAAAATAAAACCCCCCGCGGCCATTGGCCACGGGGGGTTTCTTTTATCGCTTATCGTACTTGCTTACTGCAGAACGATCATTTGAACAGCCGTTCCTTGAGCCGTACGTACGCGTAGTACATAGGTTCCTCTTGCCGCATCCAAATCTATATTTAATTCAGCGCCAGTTCCTTCCTTATGGAAGACCGTTGCACCTGTTATACTCGTGATTGTAGCTTCATAGCTAACAGCACTTGTAAGGTTTACGGTGAATGATCCAGTTGTTGGATTCGGGAAGATACTGCTGATTACTGCCGCCTCGCCAACACCTGTATTAGGTGTTAAGTTACCTGGAGAACCAACATCACCTTCAAGTGATGTATACGCACCATTGGTACCGTCTACAGCATCACCTAAGAATGCACCAGTCGTATCAAACTCAACTGCGAACCCTGCAGTTGCCGTAGTGTAAACACCACTGGCCATTTCTGCACCATTAGCATCATACAAGAAAACTGCATCGCCATTCTGACTTAAGCTTGGGAATGAACCAGTCAGTTCATCGTTAGCTACAATAGTTACAGAGCCTGCATAAAGTTTCCATTCTGCTAAGAAGTCATCTTTATTCGCTGCAACATCATCAAGGACAACGATAGCTTGTCCGGCTTGAATAGTAACTGATGGGAACGTCGAGGTTCCAGGGATTTCACTTTCATCATCCCAAGAATATCCAGTTAAGTCAACTGCAGAATCACCATAGTTATGAATTTCAAACCAATCCGCGTTGTACGCAGTAGAGTTCGAGCCTGACATGATTTCTGAGACAGAAAGTTTTACTGCAACCACTCCAGCGGCAGGCGTAATGTCTGCTTGGTAGCGCGGAAGAAGCTGGTATCCGTCAAAGTCACCTGCATTAAATGTGAATTGGCCGCCAATACCTACTACGTCGAATACACCTGTTGGTGCCGCCGTTCCATAGATATCAGTATCTGCATCAATACGCATTACTATAGTATCAGTTCCGTTTGTAATATCAACAGAATATCCTGAACCACCTGACCATTGCGAAGGGTCAACGATTGTTGCATTTTCAAATTTGATCAATTCACTTTCAGTGTTCTCTCCTAAAGCCGTAACGACGGTAGGTGTTGTTGGCAATGCATTGTTCGAGCTGATCAATACTACGCTATCCAACACCATTTGCAACATACCGTTGTATTGACCTATTGAACCAATAATCCTTACTGAATCACCTTCCGCTACTGTGTAGTTTGCAAGCGAGCCGTAAGTACCGATACCATCTACACCATCATGTAAGGTAAATGATACTGCAGTTGCAGAACCCTGCATGTCTACACCTAGAACGATCCCTTCAAGTTTACATAAAACGTTCAGCGAATCCGGCATACCCATAGCATCGACGTAAGTCACATCACTAATCTGGTACATTGGGATTGTAGGGTATTCGTAAATGTCTGTCAATTGGCGCGGGAATATCTGGTAACCTTCATCATAAGGAGATGAGAAATCATATTGTGAACCGATTCCAGTTACATCAAACGCACCGGAAGGCGCATTTGAACCATCTATATCCGTGTCACTATCAACGCGCATGGTCATAGTATCCGTTCCATTTGTGATATCCACATTAGCTGACGAGCCAGCGGCTGGCCATTGTGTCGCATCAGCAAGGGTAAATCCAATTAATTGAATAAGCTCGCTTTCTGTTGTTTCGTCTAATGTAGTTTCTACCGATGCTGCAGGTAAAGCATTACCACTATTCAATACATAAATTGAATCTGGTTTCAATTCAGTTAAACCACGGAATTGCTCAACTTCTCCATGAATGTATAAGCTATCACCCATCATTGGAGCTGTGTAACCACTTTGATCAGCAAAGTTGTAAATGTTTATACCGTCGGTTGCATCTTCCCCATAGAACGAGTAACCTGCATTTCCGTCAAAGTCAATAGAAGTAACAATTACTTTAATCCACTTCATGGCACCTAAAGAATCGGCTACACCGTTAGCATCATTACTATTAAAAGTATTGATTGCAACAACGGAATCGAAAGTTGGCGCTGGTGCAACAAAAATACAGTTGCTTGTGTGCGCGCCCATGTACGTCCAAGTGTTCTGTGCATAGACATCCCATTCTGTAGCACCTGTTGTCCAATCCGTTGAACCAGCATCAATAGTGGCTTTACGAACTAGAGTATGATTTGCTGTAGAACCTGTGCCAACGGTCCATGAAGAACCCGGATCAACACCAGGAACACCAATAACATCGACAGTATCAGTACCGCTAACAAGGATCATTGCGTCATCACCATTGAAGTGAGCAATTGAAGGGTAGGCCAATACCGTATCGGCAGCAGCCTGGATCGTTGCATCTGCTTGGTTAGTAGAAATCATATAAACATCACCTGAAGCTAACATTGCGTTCGTCGTGAATGTATTCGTGTACGAACCACCATTTCCACTCTGATATACGGTATAAGTACTTAAGGAAACAGCATTAGCTGTTGGGTTGTAAATTTCTATGTACTTATGATTTGAAGAACCCTCAGAGTATTCACTGAAGAACAATTCATTACATCCAGTCGATGTTGTAGCACAAGAAGTACACTCTTCCCAACAGAAAACAGGAAGCGTCGTATCAGATGCACCGATAGAAATATAACGATTAGTGAAGGAACCAGTTGTTAGAGTACAAGCACTGTCTAAAGTTGCATCTAATGATTCTTGGCCGACCCAGTTATCATAGGTAAACTTAAACTCGTAATTACCAGGTGCAAGACTAATGTCTGCTTCGTAAACACCATCACCATCGGGGTCTGTTAACTGGTTGGCGTTACCACTCCAGCTGTTCAGCGTTCCACTCACATACACGTTAGTAAATGAAGCAGAAACATTGCTCATATCCACACGGAAAGTCACATCAGGGTTTGTTGAAGTTACAGTACACGAAGTATCTGCAGAACAGTTTCCATAACAGAACATCAAAGTAGTATCCTGCGTGAAGGTTGGAAGAATACGGTCGTTATAATTAGAGGGATCCGCACAAGCCAAACCTGCAAGGTTTTCTTTAGCTCCCCAATCTCCGCTCCAAGTCGGCGAATTAAGGAAGATGAAATTCCCACCATTTGAACCATTTAAGGTATCAGTACCTACGTAAATACCGTCACCGTCTGGATCTAAAAGTTGTACAGCATTAGCACCGCCGATAACGCCACCTCCTAAATAAAGGCCGTTCGTACCTACAGTGATATTAGCTGTATTGACCATAAATGTTACAGCGAAGTCTGTTGGTCCTGCACAAGCAGCACAATCTTCCCAGCAAACAACTGGTAAAGTTGTATCTGCATTACCGAAAGTTGCGTATCTATTCGTAAATGAGCCGGTTGTTAAAGTACAAGCACTATCTAATGTTGCATTCAAAGATTCTTGACCGGTCCAGTTGTCATAAGTGAACTTGTACTCATACGAACCTGGTAATAATGAAAGTGTTCCTTCATAAACACCATCACCGTCTGCATCTGTAAGTTGGTTAGAGTTTCCACTCCAGTTATTTAACGTTCCACTTACGTACACATTGGTATAAGAGGCCGTTACATAGCTCATGTCTACCTGGAACGTTACATTCTTAGGAGTCACAATACAATTGCTTGAGTGTGCACCAGCGTAGGTCCAAGTGTTTTGTGCATATACGTCCCATTCAGTTGCTCCTGTAGTCCAGTCGGTTGAACCCATATCAACAGTAGTCTTACGGACTAGAGTTCTGTCTTTTGTTGAGCCAGAACCTACAGCCCAAGAAGAACCTGGATCAACACCGGGAGTTCCAAGAACGTCAATAGTATCTGTTCCGTTGACGAGAATTAACGCATCATCGCCATTGAAGTGCGCAACAGACGGGTAACCCATTGCTGTATCAGCCATTGCCTGCGTAGCACTGTCTAATTGATTTGTAGAAATCATGTAAACATCTCCAGAGGCTATGCTTGCATTTGTTGTAAATGTATTCGTGTAAGATCCACCGTTACCGCTTAAGTACACAGTATAATCACTGAGTGAGATTGCTGCACTTGTCGGATTGTAGATTTCAAAGTATTTGTTGTTCGACGAACCCTCAGAATACTCCGAGAAAAACAAGTCTCCACAAGAGCTTGGTGTATACGTTGTTGTACAAAGTGTATCCGTCGCACACGTTCCAAAACAGAACATTAATGTGGTATCTTGAGTAAAACTCGGAAGGATACGGTCATTGTAGTTGCTCACATCAGCACAAGCTAAACCTGTAAGATTTTCTTTAGTCCCCCAGTCGCCGCTCCATGATGGAGAATTTAGGAAGATGAAATTACCGCCACCGGCACCACTTAAGGTATCCGTTCCTTCATATACGCCGTTACCATCGGCATCGGTTAATTGAATAGCGTTTGCTCCGCCGATGACACCACCTCCTAAATAGAGTCCGTTAGAACCTACGGTGATGTTTGCTGTGTTCACTTTAAAAGTGACTACATAGTTCGTTTGTGCAAATCCAAAATAGGATAGACAGACTAAGACTATGGATAGATACTTTTTCATAGTTTGTTCAATGATTATTGATGTGTAAAATAGAATCCGAAATATACGAATATTCTGAGCATTATTTAAGAGCTAGTGATTAGTCAAAATCGAGGGTTAGTTTAAATCTTTGTACCGTACCATTTTTAGAATCAGCTACGTATAAAATTTTGTCGTAATAACCAACGGCACTGACGTTACCGAATCCTCCCAATGTAGCTAGTGCGTTAAATTCAGCTGCTGAAGCAGGCGGTGGCGGCACACCTTCTAATCCAGAAGAAGTGAATTGATATACACTGTCCACTCCAGCATCAGCGACGAATAAAAATCTAGAGCCATCGCCTGCTAAACAGATATCGACAGGGTCTTGGAAGCGTTTTGGCGTTTGTAAATAACGCTTCGCTGCTGGATCGAGCGTACTGTAAAAAATAGGCTGGTAGAGCGCACCGAAAGGTCCTTCAGTGAATTGGATATGTTGAACTTGGATCTCTTGGTTTTCATTCTGATTAAGTACCCAAAAGTCTGGACTGTTGTTGGCTGTAAGTTGCGGCGCTTGAGTAAACCCTTGTAATGATAATGGGTTTTTAAAGTAGTCATTGTAAGTAGCGCCTGTTGCGGTAATAGGTAAAGCACTAATCCACTGGTGATCTTTGGTAAATTTCAGCACGGCATTATCGGGGCCGAAGCCAGCATTATTGGCGCTGATCCCCGTTCTGCTTAAGTAATAGCTATTATTTTCCGATTGAATGTTGGAGCCAATGATTGCAACATCCGTAAACTTCACCTTTGCATCCGACGATGAGAAACTGTTTTTAAAGTAGAAAGGGTGCACAATAACGGCTTCTGCTGTAGCCCCTTGCATGGACAATACATTGCCGTTATTAACCATGTCTATTTCATAAAGGGCCGTTAGGCTATAGTCAACACCAGTGATGGTGGTGTCGTAAGTCCCTATTGCGAGAAGATCAAAACTCCGGGTTTGTGTAACCTTACGTACTCCTGGCACATAAATGCTGCTTTGTAGGTTCAGAGCTATATCGTACCGTAGGATAAGGTCTTGAGCACTGTCTACAACATAAATAAACTCATCGTAACCTACATAAACGTCCACTGGTGCAATCGCATCTTGAATGTTCGGAGCAATGGGTACATAGCTGATTTCGCGTACGTCGTAGGTAGGGATTTCAATGAAATCTAAATTAGTTCGTTCACCGAAATAGTTGTCACAACTACTGAGAAATACGCCTATACCTAGGATAAAGAAGATGCCTAAGGTTCTTACCATGCGAGCGGTTTTATTTTAATTCCTATGGTGCCTTGGTACTGATTATACGGTGTAGGTTGTGCCCCTACGCCCCACTCCACAGGCCATCCTTTTAAAACGGTTTTCATTCCGAAGCCCATCCAGGGAAGCGCTTTTTGACTTCCGATCTGATAGCCGACAGCTCCCCATAATTGTGAACGCCATTGGTACTTTAATCCCCCTGCATAGAATTCAGCGTTGTCTGTTGGGTGGTTCAGTTGCAGACTAGGGGTGAGACTGTGGTCGCCCTGTTCCCAAGCTGTCCATTGAATACCCATAGAGAACATTTGAGGTGTGGCCGCTAAAGCCGATTCTTGACCTTCAGGCATATTACTTAGTGGCGTGTTGGGTCCGAAGTTAGTCAGGGCAGCAGCGAATTGAAGATCGGCTATATCTAGTTTATACAAGAAACCTAAGTCGAGATAAACATTATGTGCTCTGTAGACACCCAGTTGTTCAAGTCCGTATTTAAGTTGAACCCCAGCATGGAAGTACTCACTGAAGGCCTGGCTTACACCTAATCCAACACAAGTAAGCGCTGCAGAGGTTGTCGCACCTGTTCCCTCCGGTTGCCAAACCGTTCTTTCCAGAATGGATCCAGTGCTAAGACTGTTGAGCGTTAGGGCAATATGCTGCCCGTTTTCTCGTGCTTTGGTAAGCGCTACAAAATCATGATTGATGCCGCCGCCTAAAGCTCTGTTCGCAGAAAAAACACCTTGCTGATTACCACCACTTATGAGTGCAGGGTTGACTAGTGCACCGAAGCTGTGATCGGTCATGGCTAAGCTTGCTCCTCCTACTCCTGTGCTCGCCGGATCAATAGGAAGTTTTAAGAAGGTGAAGGCACTGAGCCCAGCGCGTTCCTCGCCGTAGGTGGGTAATAATTGGGCCTTTGCACCAAAGCTCAGGAGCAAACCAATGACCAGCGGTATGTAAAAGTTACGTCTTACCATTTGATTTGAATTCCTGCTAAAATTTGTGTCGGAGCGGAGTAACGCGCCGGATTCCTAGGATCGGTTCCTGTCTCTTGCGGGCCATTAAATTCCGGACGAGGATCGCGCCAAGTTAGCGGAACGTCGTCGCCATATTCGTAGGCACGGCCAGTTATAGGGTTGACCAATTGGGCATTTCTACGTCCGGTAATATTCATTACCTCAAGGTTCAATAGAATGCCGCCCGTGCCAAATTTAACTAGAGCGTAGGATGCCTTTCCATTTATACCGAACCAGTAGGCACCACGTTCCCTAAGGTAATTGGCATTATCAACGCGGTATTGCGGACGACCAAGGTCGTTGTACCCTTCTAAAATTTGCGGAGTGTAACGGTATCCCGAGGTGTATTGGGCATTGAGCGATGCGCGGAACTTACTGCTGTCGTTTTGAAAGCTGATACCAGCATTAAATTTCCAGGGCCTATCCCAAGCTAAGAATTGCTCTTGAGTTAGCGGTACCTCACCGGTTTGAGCAATCTGAAGTGCACTTTCCCGAGCACTGTTTGACTTCCCTCGAGCTTGTTGGTATGAGCCGTTAAAAAAGGAGGTAAAGGAATTGTTTAAACGTGCATTCAACTGGGTTTCTACACCGATTATTTTAGCATAGTCCTGATTGATATACATGGTCTTAGTGACCGGACGACCGGTTGCATCTGTCGTAATTACACGACGCGAAACGATGTAATCGAAGCGGTTGTTGTTGAACGCATTGATGGTCCAGCCGATCCGGCTTCCGACTAAAGTTTTGTACCCTACTTCATAGGAGATATTCACCTCAGGGTTGAGGTTTGGATTACCTAGCGAAGACAAGAAACTACGGTCTTGGTATTGCGGGTCAAGGCCAGCATACATGAAGCGTGGGTGTGGCATCCGCATACTGTGCCCATAATTAAAGTAAAGTACATTGTTTTCAGTAACAGGGAAACTCACATTTAAACGAGGAAGTAGGCGAACTTTCCAGCTCAAACCTCCAGCCTTAAAAGAGTTCTGGTTGTATGCTTCGCGAATGGCAGGAAGGACAGGTGAGGAAGAATCAGCCACTGCGTTATCCGCAAATTTTCCAGGGGCCCAATAGTTGAATCGCATCCCTAAAGTCGCTTTAACACCTTTGTATTCTATGCGGTCTTGAGCAAAGAGTCCCCCTTTTTGCGGACTTACTTTCCAAATATCGTTGCTCGATCCGATGGATACAGACGGTGTGGTAGTGCTGTCGTTTAATACGATCGGTGCACCTACCCAAGGACGGTAAACGTCGACCCACTGGTATTCCGTTAAAGCGTGCTCCAGTCCACCACTAATGGTGTGAATGGAATTCGGTTGAAAAGTCAATTTCCCTTTAAACGTGTTTTCTGCAGCGTAATGGTCGTGCCAGATAGGCGTTATACCACCGTTGTTAACTAATCCGTTTCCGGGAATCAGGTAATAATTTCCATAGGGATCGTTCGGATTAAAAACAGTTAGCTCACCGGTGAAGATGTATGCTTCGTCATAAATCTGATCTACAGTTTCAGCGCGGAATGGGCGTCCGTTGGCATCTGCTCTTAGGTTGGTAAAGAGTCTACCTGCACTAACGGTTAAACCTGTTTTTGCATTGATCCGTTTATTCCATCCCAGCACGGTAAGGTTACTATGATGGGTGTAGGTTGTTGCGTTGTCTAGGTTGTTACTTCTAGCGTATTGAAAGCCTGGTGTGAGTAGGGCATCGAATCCGACGATTTGAAGGGTTCTAGAATTCTGATTTACCTTGAGGCTGTGGCTGTTGGTCAATGTGAATTTTCCTACAGATTTGTCTGCATAACTCAATTTTACGGTATGGGTATAGTCATTGCTTTGACGTGGCGCCCACAACTCTGGTTGATCAGGGAATAAACTCGATTTTAATTGGTTCGCGGTGGATCCAAAATAATGATCGGTCCACTGGCCACGAGCAGTGGTAAAGAGACGGAGTTTCTTCTTCGTAAAAGGAACGGGCGTACTAACAGTTACCTCTAATTCATCGGTATTGAAAGAGGTGGCATCAACGATTTGATCCGTTTGATAATTTAAACTCCAACTGAATTTTTCACCGCCCTCTTTAATGCGAGTATTAATAATACCAGCTGAACCTCCTCCGTATTCGGCACTTGCTCCTCCGGTCATAAGATTAAGTGAACCTACAGAGGAAGAGCTCACACTCACCCCGCCTCCAGTACCTGCGAGTGGATCTTGCGCTGAAATTCCATCAATAAGGTATTCTGTTTCGTAAACGCGCGCTCCACGGATTTGTAACCCATCAGTAGTACGTTGCACACCGGCTTGCTGGGCCAATACATCTTCAACGCCTTTTGCAACCAACTTTCCAATTTCATTTCCCGTGAGTGTAATGGCCGAAGACGCTTTTTCAAGATCTACCTGGTTTTTACGTCCGACGACAGTTACCGCATTCAGCATTTCGCTTTGCTCTTGGAGCTTAGCGGTGAGTACAGTCGGTTTCCTCGGGGTTATTTTAATGTCATTAAATAGGATCGGCTGGTATCCAATAAACTGGAACTTAACACTGTAGGTTCCTGGCTTTATGTCGCGTATTTCAAAATTGCCATCAAAGTCTGTCAGTGTCTGATAAAATGTACCGACGATGGAGACGGCGGCATTTGGCAGCGGTTCATTTGTGCCTTTCTCTAAAGCTCGGCCACGCAAGACGCCTTTTTGTTGCGCAACCCCTACGAGTTGGTACAAAATTAAGGCAAGGGTAAGTAGGGCTTTAGAATATTGCATTGAATACGTGGTCTAGGAGTACGCCTCCGTGGTTGGTGGGCCGATTAAAAACGTGCAACGGTAAAGCCACAAATACTTGGTTGATGCTGCCGTTTTGTGTCCGGGTCGCACCCATAGTTGTGGCTCCGTTCCACCCTGCGATTTTTGTGATCTGCCCGTTATACAGTGCCGTTGCATCTGCGGAAGGAATGATAGGCGTAATGCCCAAGACAATATTTTGTGGCTGAAGCGATGGAAATCCAGGTTGAAGAGGAGCGAGCGTACTGTCGTTTGTTAAACGCGCCTGACCGCTACTAAAAACTAAACTTTCTACAGGGAATATGTCTAAAAAGGGGCCACCAGCCATGTTCGATGAAAACTGCGATGCAGTAAATAGTTTTCCGCCCTTTTGAAGGAATTTTTGTGTGCTTAGTGCGAGGATATTTAGGAGGTAATCGTCACCTGATTTTGTTGGAAATACCGTGGCATCCGTAAAAAGAGCAATTTTAGAATAGCTCGACATAATGATTTCGAACGTAGGGTCCCAATAGGCCGGAATACCCGCGCCGCTAACAGCGTCCATTTGTAAGTAATCGTAATCGACATTTGCACTATCCATCCATCCCTTGTAGGTGCTTCCAATATATTCCGGTTGACCATTGATGATGAGCGTTGCGCTATTTGCAGCTTTCCAATAAAACCCTGCGGTCGTATCTACTTCCGAATAGACCCCTGCGCGGTCCCGAGCACGGAGAAAAATGAAATTTTCGCTTTGTAAATCGGCTCCAGGGATGGAGTCAATAAAACTTGCATTTTTGTAGTAGGCGACATTGCCTTGAGGGTCGGTAGCGAAGGACAATAAGGAAACTGAGGTGCCTATTTCTACCCAATTCCCTGTATTCAATTTGAACTCTACACTTTCAATGGTTTCATCCCCATCGTCATCATTTGCTCGCCAATCTACGGTAGCTACAATAAACGCGCTATCCGATAACAGTCCGTCTGGATCTATGGCCACCTCAGGGGCAGCATTTTTTATGGGTACAATGAGTGAGGCAGGTGAAGGGTCGATCAGCCCTTCGTTATCTTCTGCCGCAACTGTGAGTAAAATATCTGTTGTATCCTGCCCCGCTTCAATACTAAAACTGAAGGTACTGTCTGTACTGGATGTAAAGCTTGAAGTTTCATCCACAGTAATGTGGTAGCCATTGATAAAACCGTCTACATCCATACCGTACCAATGCAGGGTTACGTTCGTTCCTAAACGGAGGTCACCGGAGCGCACAATGCTGTCGACTTGAAGCAGCGTTTCAGGTGCCTTGTTTGCCACGGGATCGTTGGTCCCGCGGCAACTAAAGACGAGTACCGCTAAAGCGAAGTACAGTAGGTGTTTCATGAATTAGTGTTGAACAGAAATTCGAGTTAAGAATTGGCCTTTCGAACCTTCAAGACTTAATAAGTACAGCCCATTAGGTAGTGCACTTACATCTACGTTTGACTCTTGAGAGAAACGCTCGCCTAATACGCGTTTGCCGGCGCTGTTGTAGATTACGAGCACTCCATCCATAGGTGCTTGAACAGTTAGCTGGTCATTGACAGGGTTCGGGTAGTACGCCACATTCATTTGGGTCAATTCTACTACGCTGATCGGTGAATTCGCTACCGTAATGCTATCTAGGGTAACGTTTGCACCGATGAAGTCATTGTTGTTACGCGGTATTAAGCGGTAGTTGCTAAAACCGAAGTAAAGGATGCCTTCAATGGCGTCAAAAGTCATAGTGTCGCTCACCACGACAGGTGTTACATTCATTTCACCGTCTAAACTGCTGTAAGAAGTGTCGGTGACTAATTGAACATCTAATGAGCTGTATGCGGTAGTACTTTGACGTCCGGCAAGAACGCGGCCGCTATGACTCACTGCGGCAGTGTTTGAACTGCTCACAGCATAATCGCCAAAGCCTAAATTCGTTTGACTGATATGCAGTTTGCCGTTTGGTTGCTCGTAGCGTATGAACATACTTTCATAGGGTTCCCAGCCGAAGTTTGCATACGATGCTGAATCCGACGGGTCAAGCACTGTAGCACTTACAGTACCGAGGTTACCAGTTTTGTTTGCAGAGGTAACATTCAGACGGGTCATTCCGTAGTACTCTTCAACAACACCTGTAACTTCAACTTCTTCATTGCGGTAAAATTGATTCAATCCAATTCCCACACACCAAATTCCACTCCAGGCAGAACCGGTTTCATCTTGAATGTAAAGGTAACCGAGGTCACCAATTTTCGTTGAAGCAGTGACCACACCCTTGACGGTCACCTCTTGTGTTTCAAGCGGACTGTCTCCAAACGGATCCATAGTGTATTGAATATCGTAAACGAGCATTCCATTATCACGGACCGTATAGAATTCAATGTTCGGTAAAGCTTGCGTCGTTGGTTTCGTCGGATACCAGCTCTCGTTTCCGTCATTATCTACCGCATAGATGTAATAGCGAACGGTACTTCCGTCCGTTTGTGCTGGGATTTCATATTCGTATTCATCCGTCGTACCGGCACTTAATGGGAAGGTATATTTTGGCATGTTTGCGATGCTTACTGTGTTATCAGCAGTCCATGCGATACACACACTGTCTACAGTGCCGTCGTAATCTGTAATATTACATACAATCTCAACGTCCTGATTAGAAGTAGGTACGGATGGATCACGCTCAAAGTTCGCGATGTACGGTGGCGCGTAGCCTACGTCATAATGCAAACTGTCGAAAGGATTGATTTCATAGCCACGTCCATTATCACCTGTACAGCCATTAGCGTCGTGACGAACGACACCACTTAATGAGTTTAGGAATGTTCCCGGCACTGGAGGTACAAAAGAACCCTGCGACTGTGGCGAATTCGGATTCACCGTACTGTACGATGAGAGTTTTTGAGCTAAGAATCGGTCACTTACGTTAATGACATTACCATTGGCATCGGCCACATTGAAACTTACGCGGTTACCCGAAAATTGAATAACGGTAGTCACAGTGAGGTTCTCCAAGGTTACGAAAGAACCTTCGTACTGTTCACCTGTGGTGAGTTGATTGACCTGTTGGTTGTCGTTAAGATCCCCTAAGGAAATAGTATCGCTTATCACAGGATCTGTGGTTGTTGAGATGATACTGAAGCTGTTGGCATCGACCAGACTTAATTGGTTTGAGCCGTTGTATTCGCCTACCAACCCTTTGACCTCTACGATATCGCCAGGAAGCACTTGAGTAAACGTGGAAGGCACTTGAAGTGATCCGTTTGAGGCTGAATAAACACCCATAACTTCAATTCCTGCCCAAGGCGAACTTTGTCCACCCACTGCAGTGTCTTGAATAAAAATGAACGGACGCTGTCCACCAGTCACGGAACCTGAGGCGACTTCCGTAGCCCATCCTGGAGTAACAACAACGCCGCGTGTTATAATGGTTTGCCCGAGGTAGGCCGAAGTGTCGTTACATGCGGCTAGATCGCTAGCAGATACGTCGTTTATTGCACTAATGCTAACGTAGGATTGACCAAAGGCAGTTGAAGCAAAAGCAGCAACTAAAAAAGTGAGTAGATATTTTCTCATTACTTAACTATTATAAAGGGTTCTGTAGTTCGTTTTCCAGTTTCTAAATCTTGAACATGCAAGAGGTAAGTACCTCGAGCGATGATCTGACTTTCTTTTGATAATAAATCCCAGGCATGTTCGCCTCCTGAGAATGTGTTTTGATCCGGATTTTCTGATCCGAAAGTTCTAAACCACCGGGTGTCTGAGCCGTTGTAATCAGGAGTATGCTCAAAGGTGTCGATCAAATCGCCTGCAGCCGTGGTAATGGTGATCTGGCAGTGTGCGGGTAAGTTGGCAAAAATGATTTTTCGACTTTCTTCTTGAAAATTACTCTGTCCTTCCCATCCCGCACTAAGGTAATAGGGGTTAGGATAAGCATACGGACGATCTTCTTCGTCGGCAGCTTCTGTACCCGGAAAGACGCGAGTGACGTTTGCAAGCGCAGAACTTTCAAGACTTTCTAACCCTGAATTTAGATCGCCTTTATCAAAAGCAGTCACAGCCATTGCTGTTTGCCATCCGTTGGGCAATGGAGAAAGGGTGTAGGCATAGTCATAAACCACTGTATCGTTCTCGAATTCTTTAGGTGTGGGAAGCAATACCGGTGTAAACCCATTATTCATTCCATAAATGTTGCCTGTACTGTCAAACGATGCGACTAGGCTCAAGTCTTCAGCAAGATTTGGAGTTGCGAACACATCAAATCCCGTACTAGTGGCGTAGATGTTGAATCCTTCAAAGTCTTGTTTTTTGGAGATTGGGTCGACGCTTGTGACACTATTGCTGGCCCAGTAAATGGTAGCGCTGTTTTCACCAGCTTCCACTCGTGAATATGGAATGGCGGGTGGTGTAGGAAGAATGAAGCGTGTGATTTCTCCGTCGCCATCTTTGTCTTCTCCCGGATCTAGGATCCCGTTGAAGTTACCGTCTTCGCCATTGTAAGTGGTTTGTGCCCAATTCGCTGCGCTAAGCAACCCACCGCGTTGCACTGCATTGTTTTGAGCATTGGGATTTCCATCTTCAATCTTTTTAGCCACGACAAAAGCAAATGCGATGTTAATGGTATCCCCCGGTGCAAAAGCGCTAAATGGCCCTGCTGAAATAAGATCGGAACGGTTTCCAATTTTATTGAGTTCGTCCTGTAGATCTACATCCAAAGTACTCACGCAACCCGCAGCAGCCGGGTTTTCCCAGCAAGGATTATGATTGAAGCCATCGACCATTTTCTGATAGCGTTGCTGATCTGTAGTAGGAAAAAAGAAGGTGCTTTGACCACTGTTATTGAATACCCATGCATTGTAATTTACACGGAAACTAGAATCGGTTCGAGGGTGACGAAACCCTTGCTTGTCTTCACCTCCTAAAAAGACTTGACCCACATAACTATCGGTAAACCCTTCGTCACCTGTGGCATCGTAACAATAAGCGAGGTTTAAACTATCTACAAACCCGTTACCGCCTTGTGAATAGAAAGATGCACCTCCAGCGCCAGCTGGAGTGATATTTACGTTTCGAACCACCGTGTTGTTCCATAGACCTATGTAGAGGTCATCGAAGCTTTGGTCTCCCGTATTGTAGATGGTTAATGAACACATGGCCATGAAATCTGAAAAGCTATAGTTCCAATTCAAAAGGCGCATTTCTGCAACGATATCCATCGGGTTGATGTGATTGTTGATCGGAATAGATGTTCCCGGTACTAATAAGGTTGAGTCAGAAAAATTGGCAATAAAATCTTGATGAGAAATAGCAGAGGAATTAAACTTTGGAGACGTTTTAAGACTGCTCATTTCTTTTACAGGCATCCCCGGCACTGGGTTAAATTCGAAGCCGCCGCGCCCAGGCGCATACCCTTGCGGTGAATCATATGCGGAGGTACTGACACGTATGACCCCGTTTGCTGTTCCTCCAATCCAAATACCACCTTCAAATAAATGTTCAATACCCGATCCCGCTGGATATTCTAATGACGGCGTACCGGATCCGTCTTTATAACCTCTAAATGCATTTCCAAAAGTCCCCGCATTTGTTGCCGAAAGTCGAACATTCGCCTGCGTAGTTTGAAACTCTTCGAAGTTTTGTGCCTGCGTAAAAACGCTACACAAAAGGGCGAGAAGAAGGAGGATTCTGTGATGCATTAAAAAATGATTTTACGCGTGGTGTGACCGTTCATAGTCTCTAAACGAAGAAGGTAAGTACCCCTTGGTAGTAAGGGTACCGTAAAGGTAGTTTCGGAGGTTTCAAACAATTCTTGTCCTGCGAGCGTGCTGATGAATAATTGACTTTGCTCCGGTAGCGTTAATGTTGCCCCCGTGGGCATAGGGTTAGGTAAATTCCAATTCCCTTCATGCGATGCTATCGCTAATTGTTGCCCTTCAATCTCAATATCTACAATCACAGGGAGATGGTCGCTCAAGGCATATAGTGCGCTCAATACGGCGCTGCTTACGCTGTAATTTGTCCCGGAATTAATCGCATTATTAAAATGATTCCCGTCATTTCCTACGGCGTAATAGCTGTTTGGCGCATAGGTGATTTGCGCATCACCCTCAATAACCTCCTCTGAACAGAGAATGTGGTCAAACCGATCGTCTAAGCCGCCTCCCGAATGGCAATTCCCTGAAGTACGGGTACTTTGGGTATGTATGGAAGCGAAGCTGCTGTTGTTGTGCCAGTTTCCGTTCGAAGTAATGGGGTCCTCAAACCGAAAGGTATTTCCTCCAATAAGGCTTTGAAAAGAAGATTCGTTGCTAGAATAGGTATTGAGATCGCCCAATAAGAAGACGTTCTCAAAATTGCGCGCGTCTATCCAGTCAACTATCGCTGAGGCCGCTTTATTTCGTTGTGTAGCGTCAGAGGAAGTGTTACCTGCTTTAAAGTGTGCGCCAATAACGACGAAAGTTACGGTATCGCTGTTGCCTTGCAGTAAAGCATCTTTATAATAGAATCGAACAATATCAATCGCTCGAACTAAAGCATTATTATCGGCATCTTTCGTGATCGCCCACTGGTTCGTGATGCCCAAAACATCGCTGCGGTATGCGACACCATTGACGAGAGTTGAAAAACCGTTGTGCACATGATTTGCCATGGCCCAGTTCGTGGCGGAACCGGTATTGAAGGCATTATTAAGAAGGTAAGTCAGGTTGTTTGGGTTGCTGCCTATTTCGTTCATTACCACCAAATGCGGTTCAATTTCGCTAATGATAGTTTCTAAATGTCCTTCTTTGTTGCTGGAGCTATTATTTGAACCCGTGCAATACGAAGTGGTATTACGGTAGTTCAGAAGATTGTAAGTCATGAGACGAAGGGTACGATCTTGCGCAACACTGTTCAGTGTTAAAATGCTCAATACCAAAAGAAAAGATACCCTCACAACTTTATTTTTTGATGGACCCAAATTTAACGAAAAAAGCCCAGCAAAAGCCGGGCTTATTGTAATTACTATAGATCTATTTAAGCGAGGTGTTTCCGCACAAATCCACTGATCACTTTTCCGTCAGCTTGACCTGCCATCGCTGCGGATGCCTGTCCCATAACTTTGCCCATGTCCGCCATGGATGACGCACCTACAGCTGCAATTATTTCCTCAACTTTAGCTTCGATCTCAGCATCTGAGAGCATCTCGGGTAAATAACGTTCGATAATCGCTAACTGAGCCTCTTCGGGTTCAGCAAGATCTGCGCGGTTTTGTTCTCTAAAAATGGTAGCGCTCTCTACACGTTGCTTCCTTAGTTTTGTCAACAACTTCATTTCATCAGCTTCCGACATTTCTCCCGCGCCGGCAGCAGTTTTTTCATTAAGTATGGCTGTTTTTATAGCGCGAAGGGCTTCCAGCGCGACGCGGTCTTTCGCTTTCATTGCCGATTTTAAATCGGTCATGACGAGTGCTTCTAAGGACATGATTAATCTACGTTATCGTGTAAGAATGAATTATTTGTTCTAATGTTCCCATCGTTATCAACGCCAATATTAGAGGGTTGTTCACTGCTTTTATGGTCTAAATCGACCTCCATACCCTGGCGCATATATGCTGGAACTCTTTCTGTTTCACTCAGGTTCTGGAGATTCGCTTTGAACTGGTATTGGAACGATTGTAAGCGAGACATACGATCTTGAATTTTAGGCGGTAAATCGCTGAGCGTGCGCTTTGGCATTTGACTCAACGGCTGGTCCATATCAAAATCAGTTCCTTCCTCGCTTGTTTCTTTAACCGCTGGCACTTCACTTTCTTTTAATTGAAAATGCAGGGTTGGATCTTCAGAACTAAGCGTACCTACTTCCGCGGTTGGATTATTGATTTGAGGTTCTAATTCAAATTCATTGCTAACCAAAGTAAAACTGCCCTCGACGCTCTCTTGTTCTGCTTTTTGCTTGAGTTCAGGCATTTCACTCAAGCTTAAATCAAAAGGGTCGTATTGCGTATCTTCAATTCCTTCATTCGAATCTTGATGAGCTTCCGGTGACTCTAGGTCTTCCATTTCAAGTGTAAAACCATCACCGTCAATATCTTCTAGGGTAAACCTGCGCTCTTCGCCAATCGATTGAACGTCTTCGAAAGAAGAATCTTCACTCTTAGGGCTTTCTGAAGCTGCGTCATCCAGTAGGTCTTCAGTTATTTGCGCTTCAGAATTCAAAACAGTACGCTCCATTTTTGGTGGAGCAGGTGCATCAAATTCTTCTTCAATATGCGCTTCTACAGTAGTGTCTTCCTGTGTAAGAATTTCTTCAGGTTCATCCTCATCGACAAAGGTCAATTCCATTTCTTCTTCGACCGATTCGTCTTGAGTGAATAGATCCCAACCCCCGGCAAGTGCAGGTGATTCCGCAGCTTCCGACGGCTCTTCATCCGCAAATTCAGCTTCGTCTACTGCTTCCTCTTTCACGATAGCACCTTCCTCAGATTCATCTTCCATATCCCATTCTAAGACATGGACTGTCGGCGTTTCCTCCTCGATCGTTTGAGTATCGTCCTCTAGTGTCTGCTCAAAGGTGGCATCGATATCTTCATCGGGTAGTTGCGGAAAACCCTCTGTTTCTGCCTCAATGGTATTCTCAGTTTCATTGATTTCTGCAACTGGCTCTAAATGAGCCTCAACTGGCGCTGCTGCTGCCGTGTCTAAGGGCTCTACCTCATCTTCAACCGCACCGAGTTCCATGATAACTCGTTCCGAATTTTGTGAATCAGGTATTGTTTCGCCGGTTGGTTGTGCTGCAACAGCAACCTCCTCTGTTTCGTGAGCGTCTAATTTATACTTTACCACTTCCGGTTTATCGGACGGCAGTACTTGTGTTCCAGTCGGGAATCCCGTGGCAATGATGGTACACGTGATTCGGCTCCCAGATTCTTCACTGGAGCCAATTCCCATAATTACATTCGCATTGCCACCTGCCTCGCGTTGAATATGGTCTGTGATTTCACCTATTTCGTCAATAGTAACTTCTTGTTCGCTATCTCCGGAGGTCAATAATAACAGGACGTTTTTAGCGCCTTTAATGTGGTTGTCATTTAATAGTGGCGAGTCTAAAGCAGCACCTACAGCTGCTGCTGCTCTTCCAGTACCTTCACCTTCACCGGTTCCAAACAGTGCCGATCCGCTATTTTCAAGAACGGTTTTTGCATCGCGCAGGTCAATGTTTTGCGTGTAGTGGTTGGTGATGACTTCGGCTATTCCTTTAGCTGCACCGGCCAAAACCTCATCGGCTTTGCTAAACGCATTCCTAAATCCTAAATCACCATATACTTGGCGCAGTTTGTCATTGTTGATGACAATAAGGCTGTCCACTGCATCACGCATGGCTTTTATTCCTTCCTCCGCTTGGTCTGCTCTCATTTTCCCTTCGAAAGAGAAAGGCGCGGTAACAATACCTACAGTGAGTATACCCATTTCACGCGCGGCTTTGGCGATGATAGGTGCGGCTCCTGTACCTGTGCCACCGCCCATACCGGCAGTGATGAAGCACATCTTAGTACCAGTTTCAAGTATGTTTTGAATCTCTTGAATACTTTCTTCTGCCGCACTGCGGCCAATCTCAGGATCTGCTCCAGCACCAAGCCCTTCCGTAAGTGAAGCGCCTAATTGGACCTTATTCGCGACAGGACTGTGGTAAAGTGCTTGTGCATCTGTGTTACAGATAATAAAGTCTACACCATTCACGCCCACATTTTTCATGTGATTGACTGCGTTGGAGCCTCCGCCTCCGACACCAATTACCTTGATGACTGAGCTTCTGTTTTTAGGAAGGTTGAATTGAATTCCGTCTTCTATCATGGTTGTTCGGTTATTCTATGTCTTCGTCGTTTTCTAGCCATTCTTTGAGGTTGTTCATAAAGCCTTTCCAGAAAGGATCTTTACGTGGCGCGGCTTGTGTACTGCCTGTTTGGTCGGGCGCACCTTCAACTTCTTCGATGGATTTTTCTGCTTGTTCCTCAGGAGTTTCAGGAACGATTGGCTGCTCGGTTTCTCTAGGGTCGTAAGCCATGGGATGGTCCTGCGATTCTAGCGCCATACTCAACAAACCTATGGAAGTTGCATAAACGGGTGAGGCCAATTCCTTCACGTAACCACTTGCTAAATGCTCGTTCGGGTAACCTATGCGCGTCGGCATACCGGTTAGATATTCGACCAATTGGCTCATGTGTTTCAACTGCGAACCTCCTCCGGTGAGCACAATGCCGCCGATAAGTCGCTTTCGTGGATCGTTTTGCTGGTAATTGCGGATTTCTGCAATGACACTTTCCATAATTTCACGAACGCGTGCATTGATAATCTTCGACAATGTTTTTAGGCTGATTTCTTTTGGCGGTCTTCCGCGCAATCCAGGAATGCTGACAATCTCATTGTCTTTATTCTCTCCAGGCCATGCAGAGCCAAACTTCACTTTCAATGTCTCCGCTTGTTTCTCTATAATTTCGCAACCTTCTTTGATGTCTTCCGTAATGACTTTACCGCCAAAAGGGATTACTGCAGTATGGCGAATGATCTGGTCTTTGAAAATGGCAATATCTGTAGTGCCACCGCCGATATCGACAAGGACTACACCTGCATCTTTTTCTTCTTCTGCAAGAACTGCGGCGGCTGAAGCTAGTGGTTCAAGCGTAATGTCACCTACTTTGAGTTCACTCTGCTCTACACAACGCGCGATGTTTTTTATGGAAGCAATCTGACCAACGACGATGTGAAAATTTGCTTCCAATCGCGATCCGTACATACCCTGTGGATTTACGATGTTGGCATCGCCATCCACCTTGTATTCTTGCGGCAGCGCATGTAAGATTTGCTCCCCAGGCATCATCACAAGATTGTGTACGTTTTTTTGCAAGGAAGCGAGATCCTCGACATTGATAATGGCTTCAGCATCTTCGCGCATGATGTAGTCGGAATGCTGCATTGATCGGATGTGTTGTCCGGCAATACCTACCATGACCTCTGTGATTTTCAGGCCAGAATTTTCTTCGGCCATTTTTACCGCGGCTTGAATGCTTTCAATGGTGAGCGTAATGTTCGCCACCACCCCGCGTTGGACACCGAGGCTCTTACTTTTTCCAATACCCAAGACTTCAATCTTACGGTGCTCGTTTAATCGGCCCACCACAGCTACAATTTTAGTGGTTCCGATGTCCAGACCTACTGCTAAAGGGGCGTTTTGTGTCATCTCGTTTTGCTTACTACTTGGTTTTTATATCGCAAGTCAATGCTTTTTATTTCTTCAAGTTCTTCTGTCGGTTTAGCGGCATAGAAGGCGCTCAACTTTCGTAGATCACCAGCTAATTCATTGCCGGTATTTGCTGTGATGTGGTGCGCATATCCTTGAGGAATAAGCACTACATGCGACGCGTTTACCTCCATTTGTGCTAGGCCGTCAAAAGTGAATGCAGGGCTGGCAATCACTTCGTCTAAAAGTAGACCGGCTTTAGCGGCATTTGCACTGTCTTTCACCCCTGTGATAATGGGTAAGTCCAGTGGTGTCTGTCTCGGTGCCGGTAGAAGCTCATGCGCTTCCGTAAGCAAAAACGGTTCATCATTCATGAAGACTTTCGCCTTCGCTTGCTTTGAAACCACGTTTACGACCAAAGACTGATTTAAATTCCAATATACCTGTGCATCGGCCACGTACGGCAGGGCTTCCAAAGAGGTTTCTAACAAAAATGTAGGGGTCTTCAGCGCACTAGAATCGGGCTGTGCGCTTAAAAAATCATCGATCAGCGGTAACACTTCTGGGCGAACAACAAGCGCCTGATTATCAGGATGTTGAAACCCTATTTCGATTGTATTAAAGGTTGCATTTTTCCAGTGCTGCATGCTCAGCACAACGCTGAAAATCAGTCCTGTACTGAAGATGATACTTAAGGCGGAATATAAAAGTCGTTTCTTTTTCATCGTAAAACAGCTTTTAATTGGGGTATGGTGTCGCCAATATCACCTGCGCCCACAACCAGAACCACAGCACACTTTTCTTTACGCACTGCCTCGTGGAGTGCCCCTAAATTGCAGGTTTTGGCACCAGGTATTTGAGTTGCTAAAGCAGTAGAATCTATACCTTCAATGGGGTGCTCCCGTGCGGCGTAAATAGGTAAAAGAATGCAACGATGTACACGTTTGAGTTGCGTTACAAATCCGTCAAAGAAATCGCGCGTGCGGCTGTATAAATGGGGTTGAAAGCACAGCAGTATGTTCTTTTCAGGGTACATTTCGTCCACGCTATCGATCAGTGCTTTGAGCTCCGTTGGATGGTGGGCGTAGTCTTCTATGAGCGTAGTCTTTCCTTTCAGGTGGTATTCAAACCTGCGCTGTATCCCTTCAAAGGTTGGGAGGGCCGCTGCAATCTGTACTAGAGAAACTCCTGCATGATGTGCAAGTGCAGCAGCAAGGACAGCATTGTAGACGTTGTGTTTACCCGGCATGAAAAGATTTGTCTCACAGTGGTCATTTCCGAGATGAAGGGTAAACGAATAGGCACCTTGATTTGCGCGAATATTCGTAGCAAAGGAGTGGTTACCTGTACTGCCAACAGCCGTAGTTCTCCTTAAGCTTGTCCCGGTAAATGTTGGCCCTTCGACCTGTTGTATGAAGGCATCGAAGGTGTTATTCAGATCAGTTTCGTCGTCGTAAATATCTAGATGGTCCGCATCGGCAGTTGTTATGGCCGCAGCGGTTGGATGAAGGTGAAGGAAGGATCTGTCAAATTCATCGGCCTCGACAATCATCCACGGGCCATTACCCAACCTGTAATTAGTACCAGATGCGCTTAAGATTCCCCCGATAAACGCCGTGGGGTCTAATCCGGCCGACGATAAAAGGTGCGTGAGTATTGCACTGGTACTGGTTTTTCCGTGTGTTCCAGCGACAGCAAGCGTTTTGTATCCCTTAGTGAGTTGTCCTAATGCGGCTGCGCGTTTGATGGGTTTATAGGTCTTAAAAAACAAGCGCCATGGATGTGTCGATGCAATTGCTGGAGTATAAATAACCGTAGTTTCTGCTTCCGGCCAACCAGGATATGCAGCTACATCTTCGGTGTAGCAAAGGATTGCACCTTCCTTTGCTAATGCCTCGGTAAGGGCAGTTTTTGTGCGGTCAAAACCGAAAACGGGGATGTTTTGATGCAGAAAATGACGTGCCAAAGCGCTCATACCGATCCCGCCGATCCCAATAAAAACGATATGTGAGTGTTTTTTTATCACGCAATCAATTCGCTAATCAGGGTACATATATCTTGGGTCGCTCTGGGGAGGGCAAGCTTCTTAATGTTCTCGCCTAACCGGTCCCTACGCTTGGTGTTTTGATAGAGCGCTTCCAGTTCAATAGTAAAGCGCTGGTCCAATTCTATTTCTGGAATGAGCACTGCCGCACCTTTTTCGCTCAACGCACGCGCATTATGCGTCTGATGGTCTTCCGCGACGTTCGGGCTTGGAATGAGCACTGCAGCTTTACCGATCAAACAGAGTTCACTTAAAGTGCCTGCTCCTGCGCGACTTACAATCGCATCGGCCGCGGCATAAGCTGTAGCCATATCATCAATAAATGCATGTACTTTCACCGTCTCAGAAGTAAACGACACGTATTCATTTTCATACAGTTTCCCACACTGCCAAAAGATTTGCCAGCCTTGTTGCAGTAAAGCGGGAAGACTCTTCTCCATTTGTTGGTTGACGGCTCGAGCACCTAGACTTCCACCTAAAATGAGTAGTGTTGGCCGCTGCGCGTCAAGTCCTAATTTCTTTTTACACTCGCTTTGCATCGGGAGTGGATTCGTAAATGCTTCACGTACGGGATTGCCTGTAAGGTGTACTTTACCAGAGGGAAAGAACCGCTTTGCATTTTTATAGGCAGTGCAAATGGCTTTTGCCTTTGCGCCTAATTTGATATTCGTTACCCCGGCGAAGCTATTTTGCTCTTGAACAATAGTAGGAATGCCCATGCGTTGTGCCATGAATAATGCCGGCCCACTTGCATAGCCGCCTGTACCAATAACTGCATCGGGTTTACGGGTTTTTAAAATCTTGCGACAGAGCCACAGCGCGTATACCAGTTTGAATGGAACACTCCAGCTCTTCCATGGTTTTTGACGATTAATTCCCGCGATGGGCACCCCCGTAATTTTATATCCAGCGTCCGGTACTCTCGTCATTTCCATCTTGCCTTTAGCGCCTATAAAATGGATTTCGGCATCTGGATACTGCGCTCTGAGTCCATTGGCAATACTTAACGCCGGGAAAATGTGTCCTCCGGTTCCGCCACCGCTAATGATAAAACTTTTAGACATGGGCTTCAGCGTTTTCGTGTTCTTCTTGGCTTTGTGCGTTTTTGCCGACGATCTTTTTGACATCAGTATGGCTGACGCTTAATATTATACCCAGAGCGATACAAGTCATCCATATGGAAGAACCTCCCGCGCTTAAGAAGGGGAGCGTTTGTCCCGTGACGGGCATGAGGTTGGTAGCTACACCCATATTGACCAGGGTTTGCAAGATCATTCCAGAGGCCGCCGCTAAGACAAGTAATGTGCCAAATTTGGTATGGGCGCGTCGCGCAATTCTCACAAAGCGTCGAAAAAGTGCCATGTACAGAAGCACCACACCGCTTGCGCCGATAAGACCGTATTCTTCTGTGATGACGGCAAAAACAAAATCCGAATTGGATTGGGGTAGGAAGTTTTTTTGCACACTTTTTCCAGGTCCCTTGCCAAAGAGTTGTCCCTCTGCAATGGCCATTTTTGCAAGGTCTGTTTGGTAAGAAGCGTCGGAATCCGTCGTCCCGAAGTTGACTATGCGTGATTTCCAGGTGTCTACCCGGTTTGAAATTCCAGGGAAGGCAAGAACTATTAAGATGAAAAGAGTGAGGACTGCCGCTCCAATACCGATGATTTTTCCTAAATGTTTCCACGGCACGCCGGCTGCAATCATTAGAATGAAGGTCATCCCGAATATGATAGCGGTTGTAGAGAAATCGGCAGGTAAAATAAAAATAAGCGTAAGAGCAATAGCACCTAGCGGGTAATACAAGCTTTTAAACAAGGCGAAGTCTCGGGGTTTTGCCAACCACCTGGCAAGCCAAACCAGCAGCGCTAACGAAGCAAAAGCTGAGGTTTGAAAACTCATGTTTAGAACCGGAATACGTACCCAACGTGCCGCATTTGCGCCTCCCATAGTAGTTCCTTGGAATAAGGTGACCATGAGGAGGACGATGGCTGCGGGCAGTATGATGATCGAAAATTTACCGATGATTCTGAAGTTTAATCGGTGTACGCTGTATAAAAAGAAGCCGCCCAGGACTAAATGAATGAGGTGTCTGGTTAAAAATCTAAACGTATTGCCACCGCTGAATTTATACGCAAGGGAGCTACTCGCACTATAGATGGGCAAGAAACTCACTAGCATGAGCAGTAGGATGAGGCCCCAAAGGAATTGGTCCCCTTTTAGATATTTCTGGACTGTATTCACCTATTCTGTGTTAGAGCATGCGTACTGCGTTTTTGAATTGGCGTCCGCGGTCTTCATAGTTTTCGAAGAGGTCGAATGAGGCGCAGCAAGGGCTGAGCAACACAATATCTCCTTTGTCCGCCATTTTTGATGCTGCGCGAACCGCATCTTTCATCGTTTCTGCTTCGGCGAAGGCTGAAACTTCTCCAAAAGCTGCTTTGATTTTCTCATTATCGAGGCCTAAGGCAACGATGCCTTTTACTTTTCCTTGAACGAGCTGGAGCAACTCAGCGTAATCATTTCCTTTATCCACACCGCCAACGATCCAAACCACAGGTTTGCTCTGGCACTCTAAGGCGTAATACGTGGCGTTCACATTTGTTGCTTTGCTGTCGTTGATGTATTCCACACCGCTGATGTTCAAAATGCTTTCCAAACGATGCTCTAGCGAATCGAAAGTCGATAGTTGTTTGCGAACGGTTTCTTTTCTTATGTTCATCAAGCGGCTGCTTAATCCAGCGGCCATACTGTTGTACATGTTGTGCTTTCCTTGTAAAGCGAGTTCTTCAATAGTCATTGCTTCGTTATTTAGTTGAATGGTTATTGTGTTGTTTTCTTTCGTTGTTGTTCTGTGTGGGCCTGCTGGTGTATCTGTTCCATAGGCCAATAGCGTGGGAGGGTTGGGATGCTTTTGCAGCCATTCTTCTAATGCTGTATTCGTAATGGGGTCATCGTCGCAGAAGATGAATTGCCCTGAGGTATAGGTGGCCAATTGCATTTTACTGGCCGCATATTTTTTTAAATCGTATTCGTAGCGGTCGAGGTGGTCGGGAGTGATGTTTGTCAGTATGCCTTGGTCCAATTTTAGTTCGAATACATCGTCTAGTTGGAAACTGCTCAACTCTAAAATCACTACTTCAGGATCGGGCTCTGTGTTCTGCATTCGATTCGCCAGCGCACCGGCTAAACTCTGACCAATATTTCCCGCTAAAACGGCATCCATTTCAGCTGCCATAATGTGGTGACACAAGGTTGCGGTAGTGGTTTTACCATTACTTCCTGTGACTCCTATAAGCTTTGCGGTAGTGTAGTGGGCGGCCCAGTCTACTTCACCCAAAATGACGGATCCCTCAGACTTAAGAGCCTTTATAATTGGAGCCGTATGTGGAATGCCAGGGCTTTTTATGACGGCAGCTGCATCATTTAATCGGCCTACATTATGACCATTTTCCTCATAGTCTATACCCCACTGGTTCAACTGCTTTTTATCCTTCTCAGAAAGGGCTTTTGCGTCACTGAGAAATGCAGGAATACCCAGTACATACGCTAATTGCGCTGCACCCATACCGCTTATGCCGGCACCAAGTATGGCGATATTTGGATACGGATGATTCAACTTATCTGAGCTTTAGGGTTGCAATGGCTAATACGGCGAGCATGATGCCTACAATCCAGAATCGCGTAACAATTTTGGTCTCTGGAAATCCTTTCTTTTGGTAGTGGTGGTGTAGTGGGCTCATCAAGAAAATTCGACGGCCTTCCCCGTGCTTCTTCTTCGTGTATTTGAAATAGCTCACTTGCAGAATTACACTCACGTTTTCTGCTAAGAAAACACCCGCGATAATGGGCAATAAGAATTCTTTACGCACGGCCAGTGCTATGACGGCTATAATTGCCCCTATAGCTAGTGATCCTGTGTCGCCCATAAAGACTTGTGCCGGGAAACTATTGTACCATAGGAATCCGATAGCGGCTCCGATAAATGCTGCAGTGAAAATCACAAGTTCCCCGGAATTAGGGATGTACATAATGTTGAGGTAGCTTGAGAAGACGATCGAGCCACTGACGTAGGCCAGTACCAGTAAAGCAGTGCCGGCAATTGCGGTGGTACCCGTAGCTAATCCGTCCAATCCGTCGGTTAAATTGGCGCCGTTCGAGACGGCTGTAATGATAAAAATGACCGCGAAAATGTACACCAACCAGGTCCAATTCGATCCGGTAGGCCCCAACCATCGGGTGAAGATTTCGTAGTCAAATTCATTATCTTTTAAAAAGGGCAGGGTGGTTTTCGAACTCTTTACCGCATCACCATAAGTCGCTGCAGGCGCTTCTTCACCAGCCTCCCATGAGGCAGTTTCTACTACAGGCAACTTTTCTTTGATCGTGACTTCAGGGTGGAAATACAACGTACTTCCTACAATAATACCTAGCACAATTTGACCGATGACCTTGAAAATTCCGCGCAGTCCTTTTTTATCTTTTTTGAAGACCTTTATGTAGTCGTCCAGAAAGCCAATAGCCCCCATCCAAAGCGTAGAAATGAGCATCAATAAGATATAGATGTTGTCCAATTTTGCCCAGAGTAGTGTGGGAACCACAATCGCCAAAATGATAATCACTCCTCCCATTGTTGGTGTACCCGCTTTTTGATTTTGACCTTCTAGGCCTAGGTCACGAACGGTTTCGCCCACTTGTAGGCGTTGTAGTCTGTCTATCAGACGTTTGCCAAACAACATTGAAATGATCAAGGAGGTGATCACCGCCATTGCGGCTCGGAAAGTAATGTACTGAAACACACCTGCTCCTGGGATGTCGTAGGCTTGGTCTAAATAAGTAAATAGGTAGTACAGC
>Ga0228631_1000321_pt1 | contig 28991 bp, 23 predicted proteins | sample 39DmetaG_FD_183049 | JGI IMG/M metagenome (GOLD analysis project Ga0228631, IMG submission 183049) | Seawater microbial communities from Monterey Bay, California, United States - 39D | ecosystem: Environmental > Aquatic > Marine > Coastal | place: USA: California | collected 2016-09-28
AAGACCGTAAATATAGATAAAATCCATGTTATAGAACAAACGAAATTTAAAATAAATTTAACTTAACTTAACAAAGGACTTTAGAATTTATTAAACTGTATGCCATAACGAGTAAACGGATCTAAATAAAAAAGATTTAATATAAAATGAACTTAGGTTAAATAGGTATAAAGAAAATATTAAGTTTTTAATGGTGAAAAGTCAATTAATTATTTAACTTTTATTTTGAGTACTTTCTTTTAACTAATTTTACAATCAAAATAATATTAGGACATTTAAAATATAAATGAAAGTATTCAACAACTTTGACGATTTAGGAGAAATTAGAAATCCAGTTCTCACAATTGGAACTTTTGATGGTGTACATGTAGGTCATCAAAAAATCATACAGCAAATTAATAAAGAAGCGGATAAACTAAATGGTGAATCTGTACTACTTACTTTTTACCCTCACCCAAGAATTGTATTAAACCCAAAAAATCATGGCTTAAGTTTAATACAAACTCAAGAAGAAAAGCTGAAAAAACTTGAGAAATTTGGATTGAAAAATATTATTGTTATTGCATTTACACCTGAATTTGCAAATTTATCTGCTAAAGATTTTGTTTTAAAATATTTGGTTGAAAAACTAAAGGTTAAAAATATTATTATAGGATACGACCATCAATTTGGTAAAAACAGAGAAGGTGGAGTGGATTTTTTAAATAAAATATCTGAAAAACATGGATTCAAAGTTACAGAAATACCAGCTCAAGAGATTAACGATGTAAACATTAGTTCTACTATAATTAGAAAAGCTATCGAAAATGGAGATATGCCTATTGCTAATAAATATTTAGGAGAGAACTTCTCTATTCAAGGTTCGGTAGTTAAAGGTCAACAATTAGGAAGAACAATAGGTTTTCCAACAGCAAATATTGAGATTACAGATACAACTAAAATTATTCCACCTAAAGGAGTATATCATGTATCTGTAGAAGTCAAAGGAGTAAAATATTATGGTATGATGAACATTGGGGAAAGACCAACAGTTTCAGATTCAGGTATTAAATCTATAGAAGTCAATATTTTCGATTTTGACAAAGAAATCTATGGTGAGATCACAACAATTTCAATATTCGAAAAGGTTAGAGATGAAATAAAATTTAATTCAATCGAAGAACTAAAAAACCAGCTTAAAATAGATGAGAAACATTGTCATAATCTATTATCTACTGATAAATAGTACTCTTTTTAGTCAAGCAGAAATAAAAAGTTATAAATGGGAAGAAGTAATTCATTCGTTACCAGACACTATTTATAGTGTCACATTTGAAAAACTAAAAATCAAAGAATTACCAATAGATTTAAAAAGATTTAAAAACATTAAAGTTTTAAACCTAAGTAAAAATAACCTATCAGAACTACCAAGCTTTATTCAAGAATTTGAAAAATTAGAAGTAATATACCTAGACAAAAATAAGTTTACTGAATTTCCATCAGTTCTATTAAATAATAAAAACTTAAAAGAGTTGTATTTGAGCAGAAATGAAATAACGGTACTTCCAGATGAAATTGATCAACTTTCTGAACTAGTAAAACTCGATTTATGGAGTACTGCTATAACCTATTTTCCTCCAAGCATAGTAAATCTTAAGAAAGTCCAATTTATTGACTTAAGAGGAGTAACTTACGGCCCAACATTTATAAAAGAAATAACCACCTCTATGAATTGGGTAACTTTCAAATATGAAACACCTTGTAGTTGTGTCGAATAAATTAAACCTTTTTTAGGTACAAAATAAACTCTTCATTTCCCTCTTCACCTAAAATAGGAGACTTTATATAATCTATTAAAGTTAAATTATTTAACTCCGCAACCTTTTTTAGATTATCAAACATAGATGGATACCCGAGAGTATTCCTTAATTCACCATTATTCTTGATAAAACTCTTATCCACTTCTACTTTAGGATTTATGACCACCACTACAAATGCATCTAATTTTAAAAACGGATGAATGAAAGGCAGGGTTTTATTTAACTTATCATCAGATACATTGATAACACATCCATCTAATTGCTCAGGGATTAATTTTGTAGTTATCTCTCTTAAAAACAAACCTGTGCAATCAATCAAATTATCGTGATTAAAAATAGAAGAAGGTTGATTTTTCTTAATTAAGTCGTTAACATATACTTTATTGGCATCATAACTTAATAAAACTTCGGATGTGGCTCCATCATTTGTAAAAACATCTAAAAGATATTTACTCGATATCACTAACTTCCATTTTTTAATAGCCGCCAATATTTTGTTCGCATTAATGGATACCCATTCATTAGATGCTTTAACAAATTTAATTTTACAGTCATTCTTAAACTTCTTACCAGGCTTATTGATTAACTTTCCGTTAACATGAACACCTACTTCAAGAATCAACTTTTCAGCTTTTACTCTAGATTCAACTAAATTTAATTGAACTAATAATTTATCTAATCTTTCTTCCATTGCTAAACAAAGATACATTATGAAACATTGTAATTACTCTTTTTAAAAAATTTCATAACAATTCATTACATTTGTATAATTAATTTAATGAGGTGGAAACAGTATACATAACAAGACGAGAAAACTTTAATGCCGCTCACAAACTTTGGCAAGAAAACTGGTCTGAAGAAAAAAACATTGCTGTATTTGGAAAATGTAGCAATCATAATTGGCATGGCCACAACTTTACTATATATGTAACTGTTAAAGGAAAACCAAACCCTGAGACAGGATTCGTAATTAATCTAAAAGATTTAAGCGACATAATAAAAGAAGAAGTAATTGAGCCATTGGACCATAAAAACTTAAATTTAGATGTGCCTTTTTTAGAAGGTATATTAGCTTCCACTGAAAACGTGGTTATTAAGATTTGGGAAAGGATAGAAAAACCGATTCTAAATGCAGGTGGTGAATTAGCTAAAATCAAATTAGTGGAAACTGAAAACAATTACGTTGAATATTATGGAGGTAAACAACCTTTCTAATGATCACTAATTAAAACATAAAAAAATTGAAAAATTTCGAACCAAAAGAAGAAATAACGAATAAGATAGCTTCCCATTACGATGATATCTTAAAAAACATTGGAGAAGATCCGAATAGAGAAGGTTTGCTTAAAACTCCTGAAAGAGTAGCAAAGTCTTTACAATTTTTAACTCAAGGATACGAACAAGACCCTGAAGAAATATTAAAATCAGCTTTATTCAGCGAAGAGTATTCTGAAATGGTGATTGTAAAAGATATTGAGGTTTACTCTATGTGTGAACACCACATGTTACCATTTTTTGGAAAAGCCCACATTGCTTATATTCCAAATGGAACCATCGTTGGACTTAGTAAGCTTCCGAGAGTGGTTGATGCTTTTTCGAGAAGACTTCAAGTTCAAGAAAGATTAACTATTGAAATAAGAGATTGTATACAAAAAACTCTTAATCCAAAAGGAGTAGCAGTAGTAATAGAATGTACGCACATGTGCATGGCTATGCGTGGGGTTCAAAAACAAAACTCTGTAACTACATCAAGTGCTTTCACAGGTCTTTTTCTAGAAAACGATGCTACTAGAAAAGAATTTATAACGTTAATACAAGGTAAATTACATTAATAACTTTAAATTTAGATTATTATGAATGAAAATTTAAATCAGCAAAGTAGTACATACACAAAAGAAATTTCAAGAGAGTTTTTCAAGAATGTGTATGCGTATATGTTTGGAGCTTTAATAATATCAGGAGTACTAGCTTCATATTGCGGAACACCTGAATTCTTCACCAATTACTTTACAACTTCAGCAGGTGGAATCTCTCCTTTATTTTATGTAGTTATGTTTTCACCTTTAGCATTAGGATTGATTATTCAATCTGCATACATGAAACTATCTTACGCAACACTTCTTGGATTATTTGTTGCCTATTCCGCTTTAATGGGAGTTAGTTTGAGTGTAATCTTTTTAGTTTACGACTTACCTACCCTTGCTTCCACATTTTTTGTTTCAGCTGGAGCTTTCGCTGGTATGGCCATATTAGGGTATACTACAAAAACGGACTTATCTAAAATGGGAAGTATGCTTTACATGGTTTTCATTGGGATATTTATTGCTGGAATAGTAAACATGTTCATGCAAAATAGCATGATGGACTTTGTAATATCTGTATTGGGTGTATTTGTATTTACAGGTTTAACTGCATATCACATGCAACAGCTAAAAAACATTTCAAAAGAAACTTCTATTTCAAGTTTAGATAGACAAAAACTATCTCTTGTAGGCGGGTTAACACTCTATATTTTATTCGTGAACCTATTTCTATCTTTGTTAAGATTGGTAGGTGGAAGAGATTAGAAACCTTCTCTATAAATATTAAATAAAAAAAGGAGCTCAGGCTCCTTTTTTTTGTGATTACACTTTTTCAAATGAACTTTTTATTTGATCGATGTAATTTAATATTTTCTCTTTACCGAAAGAAGATTCACTAGAGGAAGTAAAAACAGGAGGAATTTCATCCCAATATTTTGTTAACTCTTTTTTGTACTTTGCTAGGTTTTTACCAAGTACAGAGCTAGATATCTTATCAATCTTAGTGAAAACAATGCAAAAAGGTATTTGCTTTTCACCACACCAATTCATAAATTCTACATCAATCTTTTGAGGTTCTAGCCTACAATCGATTAACACAAATACGTTCATTAATGTTTTACGTTGCAAAAGGTATTCAGAGATAAAAACTTCAAATTTTGCTCTTTCTTTTTTAGAAACTTTAGCGTAACCATAACCAGGTAAATCGACTAAATACCATTCTTTATTTATTTCAAAATGATTTATCAATTGTGTTTTCCCCGGTGTACTAGAAGTTTTCGCCAACTTCTTATTTCCTGTCAACATATTAATTAGGGAAGACTTACCAACATTAGACCTTCCAATAAAAGCAAACTCTAACTTTCCATCAGTAGGACATGACCTATGATCAGTATTTGAAACAACAAAACTAGCTTCTTTAATTATCATTTTCTTTTTTCTACAAAGTTAACTAAATTAAAAGATGGAATTAAAATAAATGAAAATCAGATTAAATGTTAAATAATTAAGTAAATAAGTATTAATCCGTTATATTTGTTTCCATAACAAACAGATAACATTATAGGCCATGAAAACACTTTTAGCAATTATTACTTTAGGATTTTTGTATTCTTGTTCAAACCAGTCAGAAAATAAAGTTATTAGAACAGAGCATGTTGAAAAAAACGAAAGTAAAAAAGAAATAGTTGTCCCAAATAGGGAACTTACGATGGAAGTGAGTGGAATGACATGTGTGATGGGATGTGGATCAAGTATAAGGAAAGAATTATACCAAACAAAAGGCGTAAGTGAAGTTGAGTTTGATTTTGAAGAAGAACGAGAAACAAATATTGCTAAAATCAAGTTTGATAAAAACATCGTTTCAGTGGAAGAAATGGTAAACATTGTAAACACAATGAATGAAAATCAATTTACCGTTGGAAAAACAGAGTCAAACTCTTTTGAAACAGAATATACAAACACAAATGAAGAGCATCCATCTTCATCTAAAGAAAATGAAAAAGAAGTAATTAAAACATCTTCATCTTTTAAAATAAATAGCTTCATTCCTTTACTTACCAAGTTTTTAACTAAAAACATATTTGATTTTAAAACAGTTACACTTTAGCTTAAGTTTTAATCATGTTGCTAAATCATAAAATATTTGGAAAAGGAGAGCCACTTGTAATACTTCATGGTTTATTTGGAAGCCTAGACAATTGGCTTACGCATGCAAAAAAGTTAAGTGAATATTATCAAGTTATCTTAGTAGATCAAAGGAATCATGGTCATTCAGATTGGAGCGATGATTTTAATTACTCATTATTATCTGATGATTTAAATGAATTATTAGATCATCTAGAACTTGATCAAGTTATACTTTTAGGTCATTCTATGGGTGGAAAAACTGCTATTGATTTTACTCAAAGATTTCCAAATAAAATCAAAAAATTAATTGTAGTTGACATAGGTATCAAAGAATACCCAATGCACCATGAAGCAATTTTAAAAGGATTAAATGCAATAGACCTAAAAGAGGTTAAAGTAAGGAGTGATGCAGCTAAAATACTCTCTAAGCATATTGAATCTGAAGGGGTTAAACAGTTTTTATTAAAAAACTTATACTGGATTCAAAAAGGAGAATTAGCGTGGAGAATAAATATTCCTGTTCTAGAAAGAAACATGGACAACATTCTTACAAAGCTAAATGAAACAGAAGTATTTGAACAAACGTTATTCATACGAGGTGCTTTGTCTAACTATATTATTGATGAAGACATTGATGATTTAGAAGCAGTATTTAATGATTTTCAATTAATAACAATAGAAAACGCAGGACATTGGGTACATGCAGAACAACCTGATAAATTTATTGAGTCAGTACTATCTTTTTGTTTACGCTAAATAATTCAATAGGATTTTTTGTTTAGTAATTAAAAATTGTAATATGTTCATTTTCTCTCAACTATAAACTTTTTTTAAATAAACCTAAAAGAATATTAAGGTATATTAACTAACTTTGACGATATATTTATACAAAAATATAATTAATGAAAAACAAACTATTTCTTCTTTTAATATTACCTCTCCTAACAGTAGCTAATATCTTTTCACAAATCGGTGGATTTACTGAGCCTGTTTTACTAGATAAAGATATTAATTCTGAAGCTGAAGAAGCTAGAGCTATCCTTTCTAATGATGGAACAAAAATATACTTTACTAGAAGTTTTGATGAGAATTCTACTGGAGGACTTTACGACCAAGAGACATGGTCTGCAGAGATAAAAGATGGTAATATAAAGAAGAGCGCTCCAATTTCAACATTTAATAATAAATTTAACAATTCAATTGTAGGTATAAGCAACGATGGCAAAACTCTATACCTTTTAGATGCCTATTCAGGGAAAAAGGATGACAAAAAAGGATGTTCTGTATCTAATTTTGAAAATGATTCTTGGAGTAAACCAATGCATTTAGATATTACAGATTTAGACATCGATGGAGAGTTTTATGGTTTTTATGTTACAAAAAATGAGAAAGTTATAATTATATCTTATTCCGGGCCTAATTCTTTGGGAGAGGAAGATTTGTATGTAAGTGTAAACGAAAATGATTCATGGGGGAAACCAATTCATCTAGGGAGCCAAATAAATACAGCAGGTTATGAAATTTCACCATTTATCAATGAAAGCCTAGATACTCTTTTCTTTTCAAGTAATGGAAGAGGTGGAGAAGGTGACGCTGATATTTTTTATTCTATAAGAGGAGAGAACTCCTGGACTGAGTGGTCTGAACCAAAAAATCTAGGTCCAATCATCAATTCTTCTAAATTTGATGCTTATTTTACAATGCATGGCTCTACTGCATATTGGTCAAGTAATAAAGAAAGTGAAAGAACCGATATTTACAGTGCTACGATATTACCTCCAGCACCAATTGAAATAACAACGGATATTAAAATGCCAACATCATTCGATGCAACTGATGGAGAGGTTAATATAACTGTTTCAAGTGGTGAAGGTCCATTTGAAGTATTATGGTCAGATGGATCATCTGATATGAATCGAACAGGATTAGGTGGAGGATCCTATTCAGTTACTATTACTGATAAATTTGGCATTTCTAAAACAATAGAATTCGAAGTTGAAAAACCTGAGATGAAGCAGAAGGATTTAAATAATCTTTTAGTAAATGTTAACCCAATTTACTTCGACTTAGGAAAACATAAAATTAGAGAAGATGCAAAAACCGAATTAGATAAAATCATTAAAATAATGAATGATAATCCTACAATTCAGATTGAACTAGGTTCGCATACAGACTGTATTGCTAGCAAGAAATATAACATGAGGTTATCTAACAAAAGAGCTAAATCATCAGCTGACTATATCAAGCAAAAAATCTCGAACCCTAATCGTATTTCAGGACAAGGTTATGGAGAAACGATGTTAAAAGTTGATTGTCCTTGCGAGGGTAAAATTAAGTCAACATGTAGTGATGAAGAACACCAGATGAATAGACGAACAGAGTTTGTTTTAATTGAAGAAGGTAGCCCTAAATATGCAGAAATTGTTATTGAAAAAGTTACACCTTCTAACCCTAATAATACTGTAAAAGTAAACTATAACACAGATAAGAGTAAAAAAACAAACTGGTTGACTGATATTCCAGTTACTGATGAACAAAAAGAGAATATTAAAAATGGTTTTTATATTGTTCAAAAAGGCGAAACATTATATAGAGTTGCTGTAAACACGGGTGTTACTACAAATGATTTACGTAGATTAAATAATTTACAATCTAATAGTATTAAACCAGGTACCAAATTAAAATTAAAATAATTGGTACGAAGGTTGGATAATTAAAGTTAGTTCTATTTGGTGTTACCCAAAGGTACCTTACAGTTAATTGACTTTAATTATGCGTTTACTCTTTTTATTTATTTTTCTCAACACTTTCAATACTTGGAGTCAAGTCATTTTTGATAAGACCACCCATGATTTTAATGAGATATCAAGTAATAGTGAAAGGTTTGTAGATATACACCTAACGAATAAAGGAGAAAAAAAAGAATATATTCTAAGTGTTAAAAAACCTAGTAATGTCGTTTACCTAGTTAATGGGCAATTTATTGAACCAGATAGTTCTTTAACAGTAAGACTTCAAGTTAATCCAACAATCAAAGGAAGGTTCAGCTATGAAGTGAAAATTTACACAAGTGATAAAGATGATGCAACTATCGTTAAGTTAAAAGGTAATCTAACCGAAATTAAAAAAGCGATAAACCCATTTCAGGCTTGTCCTGATTTTAATTCAACACCTAAAAAGAATCAAAATAACAACTTTGATTTAACAGTAATTACTATTGATAAATCAACTAAAAAGCCAATTGAAAACTCGATAGTTAGTTTACTTCAAAATGGTGAAGCAAAATGGACATTAAATACAAATATCAAGGGAGAAATCACTCAAAAAAGTGAACTTGGATTCAGCTACTTTTATGCCAATCATCCAGAATATTACCCAAATGAAATTGCAGGATATGTAAACTTTAAAAGGAACTATGTAGTAGTTGAATTAGATAAAAAGCCACAACCAACGGTAGAAGAATCCTCTACTCCAATAAAACCGATTCTTATAGCTGAAGAGAATACCCCAAAAGAAGCATTAGAAAAAGAATTACAAATAGAGATTGAGGAACAAATTGACACATCGACTCTACAACCTTTAAAATTAAAAGAATTAGACGAAAATGACTTTAATGACTACAATTTTAAACCAATAAATGTAACATTCATTTTAGATATATCAGCATCTATGCGAGCTGGCGAAAAAATGGAATTAATGAAGTTCTCCTTATTACAATTGTCTGAAATGTTAAGAGAACAAGACAAATTAACTATTGTTACCTATGCATCTGAATCAAGAGTGTTATTACCAACAACAAAAGGGAATGAAAAAGAAGAGGCAAAGATAGCAATTCAAGGTTTAAGGGCAGGTGGAATGACAGCAGGAGGAGCTGGGATTAAAATAGGGTATAAACAAACTCTTAAATCTTTTATAAATGACGGAACAAATCAAATTATTATTATTACAGATGGTGATTTTAATAGAAATTCTGGCGATTATAAAAAATACATAAAGAAATACAAAAAGCGAGGAATTAACATGTCAGTAGTTGGAATTCTAAACTCTGAAAAAGATAAAAAAGCAATGAAAGAAGTTGCTGAACTAGGAGGCGGTAGGTATATTCCAATCTTTAAACTATCTGATGCAAAAAACAATTTAAAACAAGAAATTCGTTTCCTATCATTTCGATTATAAAAAAAATAAATAATTGTTTTGAAATATCATTTTTAATTAGACATTTGTATTAATTATAAATGTTAAAATGAGAACTAAATACATTGATTTAATCGAACAGACGTTTGATTTTCCACAAGATGAATTTACCCTTAGAGAAGAAAGATTATTTTTTCATGGAATAGATTTGATGAGACTTATAGAGGAGTACGGCACACCATTAAAATTTAACTATTTACCTCAAATATCAAACAATATTCAAAGAGCTAAAGGTTGGTTTAGAGAAGCCATACACAATTTAGGCTATGGAGGGAATTATCATTATTCTTATTGTACAAAAAGCTCTCATTTTTCTTTTGTGTTGGATGAAGTATTAAATAACGATGTTCACATAGAAACATCATCCGCATTCGATATCGATATTGTCCAAAATTTATATAATTCGGGAAAATTAACGAAAGGAAGATATATCATTTGTAACGGATTCAAAACAAAAAAATATGTCGAAAATATTGGAAAACTAATTGACGATGGCAATTTAAATGTAATACCAGTTGTTGATAATATTGAGGAATTAGAACTATTATTAAACTCAACCAAAAAAGAAATCAGTATTGGAATAAGAATTGCTTCTGAAGAAGAACCTAAATTTGAATTTTATACCTCAAGGCTTGGGATTAGATACAAAGATATCATTCCTTTTTATGAGAAAATGGTAAAAAATAATCCAAGGGTTAAAATAAAGATGCTCCATTTTTTCATCAATACAGGAATTAATGATACTGCATACTACTGGAATGAATTAACCAAGTTACTTCGTATTTACAGTGATCTTAAAAAGGTCTGTCCAACACTAGATTCTTTAAATATAGGAGGAGGATTTCCAATTAAAAAATCTCTTGGTTTTGAGTTTGATTATGCTTACATGGTGAAAGAAATACTGACACAAGTAAAAAGAGTTTGTATTGATGACGATATTCCCGACCCTGATATTTTTACAGAGTTTGGATCATTTACTGTTGGAGAAAGTGGAGGAGCAATTTTTAATGTTATTCATCAAAAGCAGCAAAATGATCGTGAAAAATGGAATATGATTGATTCTTCTTTCATGACGAACTTACCTGATACATGGGCAATTAATCAACGTTTTATACTTTTACCAATTAATAGGTGGCATGATGATTATGAAAGAGTATTGTTAGGAGGATTAACCTGTGATAGTGATGACTATTACAATTCAGAACAACATTCAAATGCAATATATCTACCAAAGTTTAAAAAGGATAAATCTTTATATTTAGGTTTTTTTAATACCGGAGCATATCAAGAAACAATTGGGGGTTATGGTGGCTTAAAACATTGCTTAATTCCAGAGCCAAAACACATCTTAATAAAAAGAGATGAAAATGGTAAACTAAACACAGAATTGTTTTCACATGAGCAAACAGCTGGTGATTATCTTAAAATATTAGGTTACAAAGGAGAAAATCAAGAATAATATCTTTTTTTTGCATAGAATGCCAAAGAAAAGAGTAAATTTGCAACCCGTTAAAGTGTGACTGACGTTAACATAAAAAAATGAAAATAGAAAAGTTATATTTACAAACACATACAAAATTTGGAAAATTTATTTCTGAATGGGCTCAACAATCTTCGATTGAAACTATTGAATTTCACGAAAGAAACTTAGATGATATATCTTTAATTGATGGTTTAGTAATTTTTACAGAAAATCAAAGTATTGAAAAAGAAGCGAATGAAGCTAGAAATGCATTTGATTTAAAACAAAAACCAATTCATAAAATCGATGTTAATGGAACATTAGTAGCATCTGTTTCAAACTTCACCTTTTGGATAGAAAGAAATGCATGTAAAAATATACTGTGTATTGGTTCTGATCAATTAATTAAAAATCCAAATTTAGAACGATTCTTATCGAATACTAAATTTTAGCATATAAAACATATTAAAAAAAGGGAGCTAATGCTCCCTTTTTTGTTTTTAAGGGAATTGAATTTATTCTGATGATAGACATTATAATGAATAGGAGCTAAAACTAAATCACTATCTTTAAACTGTGGATCAATTATCTGATATATCATTAGAAAATTTACTCTTAGCTAAAAGTAATTTTAGCCAAAATGATCTTTTGGTAAACCTTTCAGAATCAATCATACAATTCGATACGTTAGAAAATGTGTTTAATTTTCCAATTGATCATCCGGTTCATAAAATAATTCAGAAGGCAGAGCGTACTGAAAAAGAATCAGGAATAAATCCATTAGCGATTAGCTACGGTACAATCAAATTGGCACCGAAAGGAAAAGAAATTATTACTCCTTTACTTATCATTCCTACTAATTTTAAAAAAAATAAAGTCAAAGCAATTTATGAGTTATTTATTGCTGAAGAAGATTGGATAATCAATCCGTATTTTGTTTCAACACTAAAATCAAATTATGACATCCAGTTACCTAATTTTGAAAACGAATTAAATCCAATTAACCTCTTCAATAAATTAATAGATCATCTAATTTCAAAAGGGTTTTCAGCTCAACAATTCGATAACTCTATTTTTATGGATAACTTTCATCATCATCGTTACTCCATCGTTAAAGATTTAGAAGGCTTAGTTGAAACAAATCCATCTTCGAATGTATTACAATTATTAAATATAAATGATGGCGTAAAAAATAAGGAGGAATGTAGAATTTCTTCTAATTTATTATTTTCTGCTGATGATAGTCAGAAAGAAGTGTTTAAAGTAATACAAACTGAAAACTGTGTTGTTCAAGGTCCGCCAGGAACCGGTAAGTCACAAGTTCTCTCTAATATCATCGGAAAAATACTGATGAATCAACAACAAGCGCTAATTGTATCAGAGAAAAGAGTTGCTTTAGAAGTATTAGTGAAGAAGTTAGCTTCAAAAAACTTAGATCCCTTTTTATATATATCTACGAGTAATAATACGTCTAAAGATTTTATTCAAAGTTTGAAAAAATCGTGGCAAGCTATTGAAACTTATAAAAAATCAGGTTATCAGCAATATACAACAGAACAAGAGTTAAAAAATAAACTTCAATATCAATTAGACATTCTAAATAAAAAAGAATTAATTGGTGGCGTAAGTTTTGATATTTTCCAACAATACGCTCAACACATAGATTTTCAAAAAAGTAATTATTACAGTCAAGCACCCTCTATTCTAGAATGGCGAAATGATAAAACTGTTTTAAAAGAAATCTATAAAAATCGACTTCATATAATTTTAAAACACCTTCCTTTATCAATATTTGAATCCAATCATTTATTCGAATTAGATCAAGTTGTTAAAGATTTAAAAGTACTTTATAAGGATATTCAAAAAGTTAGTAAAATTAACAATTTGGATGAATTAAATGTCTTGATAAAACAAGCTGCCATTTGTCAACATATTTCAAATTTAAGTTCCAAACTTTATTTTGAGATCCTTATTCCAAATTCTAAAGAGCAAAAGAAATATCTAAAATTAAAGAAACAGTACTTTCAAAAATTACAGCAAAAAGAAGCGCTTAATTCTGAACTAAAAAGTTGGACAAAAATACCTTCACCCGTTGAAGTTAAAGAACTCATTACTATTCTGGAAAATGGAAGTTTTTGGAAAAAAAGAAAAACTCTAAAATATATTCGTTCCATCTCCAATTCTCCTTATACTATATCTGTTGAAAGTTTAGAACAAATACTTTCGTTTCATGCTAATAGCAATGATTTTTCGAAAATAAAAAATGATTTTTGCGAATTAGGTGTAAATAATTGTGATTTAGAACTCCCTCAAATTGATTTAATCATTCACGAAATTAAAGCCTTTGAATGGGAAATATATCTGAATTTATCCTCACAAGAAAGAGATGAGTTAACAACAATTCAACATCAGTTAAGTAATTTTAAAACAAATTTAAATTCGATTTTTAAGTTATCGCATAGTGATTCATTGAATGAATTATTTCTTGCTTTTGAAGAACTATTTACTACCATAATTTCGTATAAAAAAAAGATTTCATCAATTCATAAAAACTGTTATACACTAATTTCAGAAATCAAATCCGTTAAAGAATATCAACGAGTAGTCTTCAAAAGTAATTGGGTGAAATTTGAAAGTTTATTTCCTGAATTAGCCAAATTTGATTACAGTTCTTTATCCAAACAATTGGATGAAATTTTAATTGAAGAAGAACAATCACATCAAAATACTGCTGCAAAAATATGGAGTCAGCAAGTTGACACTTTTAACTATTACCATCAGCTACTTCAAACTCCAGCTCAACATTTAAAAGGAGAAGAAAAAGAACTAAAAAAACGAATAAAAAAGGGAAAAGCAATCCTTGTAAAAGAGTTTGGAAAAACTAGAAGTCACCCTTCTATTCGACAATTATTAGCAACTGAAGCGTTGGAATGGATTCAATTATTGAAACCAATTTGGTTAAGTAATCCTGTTCAAGTAGCTACTAATTTCCCTTTGATTGAAAACTTATTTGATTTCGGATTATTTGATGAAGCTAGTCAATTGGAGCTAGCTGATTCCTTAGGAGCAATTCATCGCAGTGAACGACTTTTGATAGTAGGTGACGAACAACAAATGAGTCCCTCTACCCTATTTAAAATTTCTGCTGGAATTGATTTATTACATCAAGCTCAATATTACTGGAATAAAGTAAAACTGAATCATCATTATAGAAGTCAACATCCAGCATTAATTTCCTTTTCGAATCAGCACTTTTACAACAATGAATTAATTGTTTATCCAAGTTTTCATCAACAAGAAGTTCCGCTAAAATCCATTTATATTGAGGAGGGGATTTATGAAGATAATCAAAATAAAATCGAGGCGAAAAAAGTAGTTGAATTATTAAAAGGTCTTTTAATTACAACTGAAACCTCATCAAAAAGTATTGGAATAGTCGCTTTCTCTGAAAAACAATTGTCCTGTATTTTTCAAGAGATCAACTTAATTCCTAACCTTGATGAAAAATTAGAAACAGGTCAACTATTCTTAAAAGCTTTGGAAAATGTACAAGGAGACGAATGCGATATCTTAATTATCAGTTTAGGTTACGGATTTAATCCAGAAGGCGAATTCTCTCATCAATTTGGACCTTTAAATCAAGAAAATGGGACTAAACGCTTGAACGTACTTTTCAGTAGAGCGAAAGAGCAATGTTATTTTATCCATTCTGTCAAATCAACTGACTTTAAAATTACTAGTAATGAATCTATACGATTGTTGCAAAAATACATCGGGGCTTTAGAAGAAGGTTCTTTGAATAAAGCCATAACATTTCCTCACCAAATAGAACCAGAAATTCAAGATAACAAACTTTATTTTGATCGTTTTATGAGTCAATTTAGCTCAGCTAATGAAATGGTTACTTTTTATAGGACTCTGATGGAAAGAGGTTGGAAAGTTGGTTTCGAGAGTCTAAACCAACCAAAAAGTGACTTAAATTAGTTTCGTCACAATCGAGTTAGAAGGTGACTGAGGTTCTCGAAGTCACATATTTCACTTTTTATTTTCAGCATCAAACAAGAATCATTAACTTCGTGTACAGCATTATAAATGCTAGAGAAAGATTATAACGAATGATGAAGGAAAAAATAAAATCTATCGAACAAGAGATTAATGATTTTGAAATTAAAGATCTTGCGATTTTAGAAAAATTTAGAATTGAATTTTTAGGTTCAAAAAATAAATTAAAAAACCTTTTTGGAGAACTAAAAACAGTTCCTAACGAAGAGAAAAAAGAAGTCGGTCAGTTGTTAAATGGTTTAAGAACTTTAGCAGAAACAAAGTTTAACTCTGTAAAAGATTCTTTAGAAAGTAATAGTACAAAATCTTCCTCTATTGATACTTCTCGTCCAGGTGAAATATCAGAAATAGGGGCACGTCACCCATTGATGCAAGTTCGTAGTGAAATTATTGAAATTTTTAGTCGAATTGGCTACACTGTTTCTGAAGGACCTGAAATTGAAGACGATTGGCATAATTTTACTGCACTAAATTTTCCTCCTGAGCATCCAGCAAGGGACATGCAAGATACCTTCTTTGTAGAAAGTGATAAAGGCGAAATGGCATTAAGAACGCACACTTCATCCGTTCAAGTAAGAGTAATGGAGAATCAAAAACCTCCAATACGTACTATTTCTCCAGGTAGGGTTTACCGTAATGAAGCTATTTCTGCAAGAGCACATTGTTTCTTTCACCAAGTTGAAGGATTATATATAGATAAAAATGTTTCATTCGCTGACTTAAAGCAAACGTTATTGTATTTCGCTAAAGAAATGTTTGGAGAGAATGCACAAATCCGTTTACGTCCATCATATTTCCCATTCACAGAACCAAGTGCAGAAGTAGATGTATCTTGTACTATTTGTAATTCAAAAGGATGTAACGTTTGTAAATATTCTGGATGGTTAGAAATTTTAGGGTGTGGTATGGTTGATCCTGCAGTTTTAGAATCTTGCGGTATTGATTCAAAAGAATACTCTGGATTTGCATTCGGAATGGGTATTGAAAGAATTACACAATTAAAATATAAAGTAAACGATTTACGTTTATACTCTGAGAACGATGTCCGTTTCTTAAAACAGTTCACTGGTAATATATAAAAGCATTATGGGATTTTTCACCTCTTCAAAAACAAAATTTCCTTGGATAGATTTAACAAGTTCAGAACAGTTACATCAAATCATTCAAGAATCAAACGAACATCCTGTTTTATTATTCAAGCACAGTACAAGATGTAGTATTTCTTCTATGGCTAAATCTCGTTTTGAGAGTAATTGGAATTTAACGAATGATGTTTGTCCAACTTATTACTTAGACTTAATTGCTTTACGCCCAATCTCAGCAGAAATTGCTGATATTACAGGTGTTGAACATCAATCCCCTCAAGCGATTGTTGTGAAAAATGGAAAAGTAATTTATCACGCTTCCCACAACGGAATAGATGCGAAAGAGATAGAAAAATTAGTGACTAGCAATTAATTCTTTTAGCCATTAGTTAAAAAATATTCGATGAAAAAGTATATCATTTTAGGAGTTATTTTATTAGTAATAGGTTCTATGGTACTCGTACCTTTATTTCAGAACAAAACACCTAATACAGATAATTATTCTTCGGAATTACCAGCAAAATTTACTTTTAAAGATAATTTAGCAGTTACTTATAATGAAATTATAGAATTATCTGTAGCGATTAATTCTCAAGAAATAAAAAATCTTGAAATCATTTATGGTGACTCCATTTTAAAAACATGGAAGAATCCAACTGAAGATATTACTTTTAAATTTAACCCAAGCATTTTTGGAATTGGAACAAAACCGCTAAGTTTAGTAGCTCACTCTAATGATGGGAACAAACAAAATGATAACCGAATGGTTCGGGTTTTATCCGATATAAATCCTGCAATATGGATTGCAAAAATTGAGAAATCTTATCCCCACAATACTGCTCACTATACACAAGGTTTAGAATTTGATGAGGGGATTCTTTATGAAGGAATAGGTCAATATGGTTCAAGTAAACTATCTCAAGTTGATTTAAAAACTGGAAAAGTAAATGAAGAGCTTTCGATTACTTTGGCAGGGGACTATTTTGGAGAAGGAATTACTATTTTTAACAATAAGATTTATCAATTAACCTGGGATGAACAGACTTGTTTTGTTTACAACAAAGAAACTTTTGAACTAGAAAAAAGTATCGCTTATATTGGTGAAGGTTGGGGATTATGTAATGATGGAACATCTCTAATCATGTCTAATGGTGGAGAAAGAATTACTTTCAGAAACCCTGAAACATTTGCAATCGAAAGAATAATAGAAGTCTATGATAATAATGGACCTATTCAACAATTAAATGAACTAGAATTCATCGATGGTAAAATTTATGCGAATGTATATACGACTAATTCTGTGCTTGTAATCGATCCAATAACTGGAAGAGTAGAAGCAATCATTGATTGTTCTATTCTTGAAAAAGAAGGAAGAGGATATGGAGATGTCTTAAATGGAATAGCCCATAAAGATGGTGAGATATACATGACTGGAAAAAATTGGAGTAAATTATTTCTAGTCAACATAGAAAAACCATAATTCTTAAGTATGAAGCAATTTAAAATCTTTTTCGCTTCAAATCATTTTTGGATTTTTGTATTTGCATTTATTTCTCTATTTACTTTAGTAGAATTCAATAACGATAAACTTTGGACAAATGATTTTAAAGTTTATTATTTAGCAACAGTTGATTTCTTTAAAGGAAATGACCCATACCTTCATAACTACGGCTTAGATACTGGATATTTCAAATATCCTCCCTTTACATTTTATCTTTTTAAGTTCTTTACTTTGTTTCGGTATGAAATTGCTCAATTATTTCATCTCGTTTTATTGACCGTTTCACTTTGCTTATCTTTCTTTTACAGTAAAAGGTTAACCTCATTTTTAAAAATAGAGTTTAAAACAGGAGTCTTATATCTTGGATTTATTATTGTTGCGATTCATTTGGTTCGAGAATTTCACATGGGGAACATTAACCTTTACCTTTTAGTATTATTCCTTGCAGGTTTATATCAAAATCAACAAAAGAACATTACCCTTTCTGCTTTATTTTGGAGCTTAATGCTTATCCTAAAGCCTATTACTATTTTAAGTATAGTTCTACTTGTTTTTTATAAAGAATGGAAGACAATTATATGGATGTCTAGCCTTGGGGTATTATTCTTTTTATTTCCAATCCTATCTAAAGGCTGGGAAGGAAATATTGAACTTTGGACCGGTTGGTTAAATTCAATCTCTAGCCATGGAGAATATATTGTGAGTGAAAACTCTTTAACCTATTTAGCAAATTATTACTTTGGAATTCAATCACAATGGGGACCTTCCATTTTATTTTTATTGATTTTAATCGGAATCTTCTTATTTGACTTTTTTAAATCTAAAAAAGTCACTTTTATTGAATGGACAATTATATTTACTGCATTTAGTCCTAACTTTTTTGTGACTGATACACAACATTTCCTACTTTCATTACCACTTTTTTTACTTTATTTAGCCCAACTTAAAGACCATAAATCAATAATTAGCTTAACCTTATTCATCGTAGTTTTTCTGCTTTTCTCTATTAATTCAAACGATTTATGGGGAAAAGAACTATCTAGTGTATTTGATGCTGCAGGAGTATTAGGATTAGGAAATCTTGTATTGATTGCTGGGTATTTGATTCATGTTAAAAAATTAAAGAGGTAAGTAATGTTAACCTAGCTTTAAAAGAAAAGGGCATCCATTATGGACACCCTCTTGAATATTTCATATTAAGCAATAAGATTTATCCTTTCACTAATGCAACTTTTGCATCTCCTTCAGCTTCTAGATCTGTCGTTAATGCATCTCCTTCTAAAGCTTCGAAAACAATTTCATTTGCTAAAATTTCATTACAAACGTATTCTTTGTTAGCGTTAATTGCTTGTTGAATAAGATCGTTTGTATCCACTTTTAATAAAATTCTATCCGTAATTTCAAGACCTGAATCTTTTCTTAAGTTTTGAACTCTATTCACCAATTCTCTGGCTATCCCTTCTGCTCTAAGTGTCTCATTAATTGTAATATCTAACGCTACTGTTAAAGGTCCTTCTGTACTAACTAGCCAACCTGGAATATCTTGTGCTAAGATTTCGAAATCCGTAATTTCTAATTGAATCTCTTGACCATCTATCTCTCCAGTCCAACCTTTATTTTTTTCAATTGCTGCAATATCATCCGTAGTCATTTTTCCAACTAAAGCAGAGATAGCTTTCATCTGCTTACCATATTTTGGTCCAATTGTTTTAAAATTAGGCTTGATGCTTTTTACAATTACACCACTACCCTCTTCTATTAACTTCAATTCCTTAACATTTACTTCTGAAAGAATTAAATCTTTTACGTGATTAATATTATTAGAGAACGTTTCGTTCAATGTAGGAACCATTATCGTTTGTAGTGGCTGACGAACTCGAATTCTTTCCTTTTTACGAATACCTAAAACTAATGAAGAAACTTTCTGAGCGATGTCCATTTGTTCTTCTAACTCTTCATCAATAATAGAACTATCTACTTCAGGAAATAAAGCTAAATGTACAGAATCAACTTTATGCCTATTCGTTACAGCGTTTAAATCAGAGAATAATTGATCCATAAAGAAAGGAGCAATTGGAGCACTTAAAATTGCTACTGTTTCTAAACAAGTGTATAAAGTTTGATATGCAGAGAGTTTATCGAAAGAATCCTCGCTTTTCCAGAAACGTCTTCTACATAAACGAACGTACCAATTCGATAATTGATCTGTAACGAAATCTTGAATCAAACGACCCGCTTTTGTTGGTTCATAAGCCTCAAAAGAAGCATCTACATTTTTAATTAAAGAATGTAATTTCGATAAAACCCAACGATCAATTTCAGGTCTTTTCTCAAGTGCAATATCTGCTTCAGAATAATCAAACCCATCAATATTTGCATATAAAGTAAAGAAAGAATAGGTATTGTAAAGAGTTCCAAAGAACTTACGTTGTACCTCTGTTATCCCTTCTAAATCAAATTTTAAATTATCCCATGGCTGTGCATTTGTAATCATGTACCAACGCGTAGCATCAGGACCATATTTATCAAGGGTAGTAAATGGATCGACAGCATTTCCAAGACGTTTAGACATTTTCTGTCCGTTTTTATCCAATACTAATCCATTTGAAACAACATTTTTATATGCTACATTATCAAACACCATCGTACTGATAGCATGTAGTGTATAGAACCAACCTCTTGTTTGATCTACCCCTTCAGCAATAAAATCACCAGGATAGCTTTTATTATTATCAATTAATTCTTTGTTCTCAAATGGATAATGCCATTGCGCATAAGGCATTGAACCAGAATCAAACCAAACATCGATTAAATCTGCTTCTCTTTTCATTGGTTTACCAGAATCAGAAACTAATGTAATCGTATCAACATAGTTTTTATGTAGATCAATTTTAGCATAATTCTCCTCCGACATATCACCAACAACAAAATCAGCTAAAGGATTGGAAGACATTACTCCAGCCTTAACCGCTTTTTCACATTCCGCTTTTAACTCTTCCGCTGACGAAATGATGATACGCTCATCTCCATCTTTAGTTGACCAAATTGGAATTGGAATACCCCAATAACGTGAACGAGATAAATTCCAATCATTTAAATTTTCTAACCATTTTCCAAAACGACCAGTACCTGTAGATTCAGGTTTCCAGTTGATCGTTTTATTTAATTCCATCATTCTATCTTTAGCAGCTGTAGCTTTAATGAACCAAGAATCTAAAGGGTAATATAAAATTGGCTTGTCTGTTCTCCAACAATGAGGATAACTGTGTTCGTATTTAGCAACATTAAAAGCCTTATTTTCTTCCTTTAAACGAATTGCAATTTGAACATCTGCCGAGCGGTCAGGCGCTTCTCCATCGTTATAAAATTCATTTTTAACATACATTCCAGCAAACTGACCTAACTCTGGTCTAAATTTACCTTGTAAATCAACTAAAGGAACTAAATTCCCTTTTTCATCCTTCACTAACATACCTGGAACACCAGCTTCAGCTGCAACCTTTGCATCATCTGCACCAAAAGTTGGGGCAATATGCACGATACCTGTTCCATCTGTTGTAGTAACAAAATCACCACTAATTATTCTAAAGGCTTGCTCTGGGTTTTCTTCAGGTAAAACTAAAGGTAATAATTGTTCATATTTGATTCCTACTAAATCAGAACCTAAACATTCACCTGCAACAAAGTAAGGGATTTTTTTATCTCCTTGGGAATACGTTTCTAAATCTGCTTCATTTTCAACAGCATTAAACCCTTTGCCAAATTGATATCCAACTAGATTCTTAGCTAAAACAACATTAATTGGTTCAAAAGTATATTGATTGAAAGACTTCACCAATACGTATTCAATTTTTGGACCAACACAAAGCGCTGTATTTGAAGGTAACGTCCAAGGTGTTGTCGTCCATGCCAGTAGGTGCGTATCACAATACTCACCTACATGGCATGATATATTCTCAAAAGGCATTTTTTCCCCATCCTTTACCTTAAACTGAGCAACAACAGTAGTATCTTTCACATCTCGGTAACAACCAGGTTGGTTAATTTCGTGTGAAGACAAACCAGTACCAGCTTTTGGAGAATAAGGTTGGATTGTATATCCTTTATAGATTAAATCTTTTTTATATAATTGACCAAGTAACCACCAAACGGACTCCATGTATTTTGGTTCATAAGTAATGTATGGATTATCCATATCTACCCAGTACCCCATTTGTTCCGTAAGGTTATTCCAAATATCGGTGTAACGCATTACAGTCTCTTTACAAGCCTTGTTGTAATCTTCAACAGTAATTTTAGATCCAATATCTTCTTTAGTAATCTTTAATTCTTTTTCTACTCCAAGTTCTACTGGAAGACCATGTGTGTCCCAGCCAGCTTTACGTTTTACTTGATAACCTTTTAAGGTTTTGTAACGACAAAAAATATCTTTAATAGAACGTGCCATTACATGGTGAATACCTGGTAAACCATTTGCAGAAGGAGGACCTTCAAAAAATACAAAAGGTTTATTTTCATCACGTGAAGAAACAGATTTTTCAAAGATGTTATTCGTTTTCCATCTTTCTAGTACTTCTTGGGCAACGTTTGGTAAGTTTAACCCTTTATATTCTTTGTATTTTGAACTCATTTTTAAACGTAAAATTAAAGAAACACGAAGTTAATAAAAAAAGGTAACAGTTGAAATATAGGAGAATTACAAAAGGATATTAATAAATCAAAGCTTAACTATAAATAACATGAAGAAAGGTTAACCTTCTTTTTTATACATCCTTAAAATATTATGATTTTGCTTTAAATCTATTACTTTTTCAAAACCTAATCGCTCATAAAAAGGAAAATTTTGCTCCATTGAAGTTTCTAAATAAATAGGTGAACCTTTACAATCTTCCAATAATTGTTTCATCAAAAGAGAACCTAAACCTTTACCTTGTTGATTTTTCTTAACTCCAATGTACCACAAGTGGTAAAATTTACCTGAAGGATGAAATGTTTTTAAAACCTTTTCACGTTTTAAAACACGAAATAAATTAGAGATACCAATACAAAAAAATATCAACCTCAAATCCCATACAATTGAGGTAATAGAAAATTTTTTCTTTGAATTATCAATAACAAAAGCACAAGCAGAATTCTCTTCATTCAAATATAACTTTCCAAAATGAGTTGCCTTCCAATGAGAGTATTTCATTAAAAACCTCAATTTTGCATCTTTTTTATCATCCTGTTTGATGACAAACTGAACAGAATGGTTATCCTTGAAGGCTTCAGTTAAAATGGATAAGTAAAATTCTCTCATGAAAATTAATCTTCCTCCTCGTCCTCGTGATCCTCTTCCTCACCTTCTTCAATATCAACAGAGTAAGAATCTCTAATTTCAGTGTGTCTTATTTCTCCGCCAGAAGTACCAACTTGTTTTCCTAAAAAAATAAGAACTATACTTAATAAAACCGTAACATAAGTAGATGCCTTTGACAAAGATTTTCCTTTCCAATTCGACCAAATTCCAATTAAAGAAAGTACGCCAAGTAGATAAGATAACAAAGCAAATGTTTCTGCTACCTCTTCGTGTTCGTGAATGATATGATGAGTTACACCTGGTAATTCTTCCGCAATTTCCTCCGCACCTTCACCTGAAACAAAAGCTGGTATTGTCATAATTGCCCCTAAAATAAAAATTGCATAAGCTGTACGCTTAATCACTTCCGATTTTAATAAAATCCCACCAATCATGATTAAAAGTGCAATGATAGGAGCAATTAGAGGTAAGTGATTGAATGTTAAATGTAAATGTGCTTCGTTCATTTTAATTAATTTTAAAAACTATAATGTCGTAAAGTTACTTCTTTTTACAAATCCATAAAAACATTCTTGAAAATTGTCTTGTTCTTCATTTTATAATAGTCGAATTAAAATCTATTCTAACAACCTAAATTCGACTATTCTTTTGCCGTCAGATTTAAATTTGCAAAAAGTTATTTTTAGACACATTTTCAATCGTTTATGCTCCTAAATCCTGAAATATAACGACAAATAATTTTGGTAAAAATTAAAAGAAAAATGCGTATTTCACTTCTAATAAATAATGTGTCTCACAAGAGTCATGAGAAATAAATTATTATTCCCCATATTTTTTATTTCATATCTTATTCATTATAAGCAATCTGACACCGCGTAGCAACCACGAAGTGAATAAAACAATAATCAAACTCAGGTTAACAGACAGTTTCAATAGGAATTATTATCTTTGGTGGTTACAATATAAAATACTATGTCAAAAAATCGCAAACAAGAAGCACTAGATTACCATTCCTCTGGAAAACCAGGTAAAATCGAGGTAATTCCTACTAAACCATATGCATCCCAACGTGATTTATCATTAGCATATTCTCCTGGGGTAGCAGAACCGTGTCTTAAAATTGCTGAAAACAAAGACGATGTCTATAAATATACTTCTAAAGGAAATTTAGTTGCAGTAATTTCAAATGGAACAGCTGTTCTTGGATTAGGAGATATTGGTCCTGAAGCATCTAAACCGGTAATGGAAGGAAAGGGTTTACTTTTTAAAATATTTGCTGATATCGATGTATTTGATATCGAATTAGATGCAAAAGATCCTGAACTTTTTATACAAACTGTAAAGGCAATGTCACCTACTTTTGGTGCGATAAATTTAGAAGACTTAAAAGCACCAGAAGCATTTGAAATTGAACGAAGACTTAAAGAGGAATTGAACATTCCAATTATGCATGACGACCAGCATGGAACAGCAATTATTTCTGCAGCAGCACTTCTGAATGCATTAGAGTTAGCTGAAAAGAAGATAGAAGATGTAAAGGTAGTTGTTTCTGGAGCTGGAGCAGCTGCGATTTCTTGTGCACACTTATATACGATGCTTGGAATTCAACTAAAAAACATCTACCTGTTTGATTCTAAAGGTCTAATCCACAATAAGAGAGATAACATTGATGATCAAAAGAAGCATTTTGCGATGCATGATGGAGATCAAACGTTAGTAGAAGCAATGAAAGACGCAGACGTTTTTCTTGGATTATCTAAAGGAAATATTGTTTCAAAAGAAATGATTGGATCTATGGCTAAAGACCCAATAGTATTTGCTTTGGCAAACCCAGAACCGGAGATTTCTTATAAAGATGCAATGTCAGTAAGAAAAGACATTATCATGGCAACCGGAAGATCGGATCATCCTAACCAAGTAAACAACGTACTTGGATTTCCATATATTTTTAGAGGTGCTTTAGACGTAAGAGCTACAAGTATCAATGAAGAAATGAAACTAGCTGCTGTAAAAGCATTAGCGGCACTTGCAAAAGAAACTATCCCTGAAGAAGTAATTGAAGCTTACGGTGAAAAAAACATTCTTTTTGGGAGGGAACAAATAATTCCAAAACCATTAGATCCACGTTTAATTTATCATATTGCTCCTGCTGTTGCAAAAGCAGCTATAGAATCAGGTGTTGCTCAACGACCAATTGAAAATTGGGAAGAATATGAGATGGAATTAAAGAAACGATTAGGAATTGATAACAAACTTATTCGTGATCTTACAACAAAAGCGCAGAACAACCCTAAAAAAGTTGTATTTGCAGAAGCAGATAATATTAAAATTTTAAAAGCTGCTCAAACATCTCTAGAAGAAGGAGTAGCTTTCCCAATTTTATTAGGTAAGAAAAATATTATTGAAGGTTTAATCGAGGAATACTCTCTTGAATTTTCAGAAGTTTGCATTATTGACCCTAAAGACGATCAACAAGAAGAAAATAGAATAAAATACGGTAAGGCTTTCTTTGAAAAAAGGAAAAGAAAAGGTTTTACAGAATTTGAAGCTATTCAGATCATGCGAGAGCGAAATCACTATGGAGCAATGATGGTAGAACTTGGAGATGCAGATGCAATGATATCTGGATCAACAAGAAATTATAGAGATGTTGTAAAACCAGCAATTCAGACAATTGGATTACAAAAAGATGTAAAAACAATTGGAGGAATGTACATCCTTGTTACAAAACGCGGACCTATCTTTTTAGCAGATACGACAATAAACATGGACCCATCTGCCGAACAGATTGCAGAATTGACAAATACTGTAGCTAAAATGGTTCGTAAGTTCAAAGTTACTCCGAGAATAGCATTACTAAGTTACTCTAACTTTGGATCTGCTCCAGGAAAAGATTCTGAGAAAATGTCAAAAGCAGTGGAGATACTTCACAGGGACTATCCTTCATTAACGGTTGACGGTGAGGTTCAGGCTAATTTTGCTTTAAACAATGAATTAATGATGGAAAAATTCTCTTTTTCACAATTAGCAAATAAACAGGTAAACGTTTTAATGTTTCCTAATCTATCTTCTGGAAATATTGCCTACAAACTTTTACAAGAAATGACAGAAGGAGATGCTATTGGACCTGTTTTAGTTGGTTTGAAAAAATCCATTCACGTACTTCAACTTGGAGCTTCTGTTAGAGAAATAATTAACATGGTAAAAGTAGCAGTTGTAGACGCTCAAAACAAGTAAATATGATATCCTATTTAAACGGAAAGTTAATAGAGAAAAACCCTACCAATCTCATTATTGAATGTAATGGGATTGGCTATGAGGTTAAAATTACTTTAACCACGTTTTCTGCTCTAAGTTCAGATGAATCCGTCAAAGTATTCACTCAATTTATTGTTAGAGAAGATGCCCAATTACTTTATGGTTTTTTCACAAAAGAGGAAAGAGATGTTTTCAACCAATTAATTTCTGTTTCAGGTATTGGTCCAAATACAGCTATGATTATGCTATCCTCTTTGACTCCTGAAGAAGTTGCACATGCAATTCAATCAGAAGATGTAAAAACGATACAAAGTGTTAAAGGAATTGGTTTGAAAACAGCACAAAGGGTCATTATTGATTTAAAAGATAAAATGACAAAAGTTGAATTTTCAACAGAAAATGTGTTTAGCAAAAACAATACAAATCGATTTGATGCGTTTACAGCATTGGTTTCTTTAGGTTTTGATAAAAAAGCGATTGATAAAGCTTTAGATAAAATCATCACAGGAGAAGAAACTGTTGAAGAGTTAATTAAACATGCTTTGAAAATATTGTAAAGGTTGCATCCTATTAAAGTAAGATATATTTCGAATTATATTTTATTTACAATCCTATGTATATCAGGATTTGTAAATCATTTGTCTGCGCAAGACACATTGGTTTATCCTATACAAAATTCTCAAGACCCAACAACTACTAAACCTCAAAGTTTTGACTTAGGAGATCCGTCTTCCATGAACCAAAGTATTGTTTATGATCCTCAAACCGGAACATACGTCTTTAGAGAAACAATTGGAAGTTCTGAAAGAAATTATAGAAATCCTTCTATGATGACTTTAGAAGAATATCTCGACTATGAAGAGTCAAAATCTAAAGGAGTAAATTGGAAAGAACGAATTGATGAACAAACCGCAGAAAACAGACCTTTCGAACTTCCTATAACTATTGGAAGTAAATTATTTGAAAACTTTTTTGGTTCAGATCAGATCACCATTCGTCCTGCTGGATCAATTGAATTATCCTTTGGTGTAAATTCTTCTCGATATGATAATCCTATTCTTCCTGTTAACCAAAGAAAAATAACACGATTTGATTTTCAACAACAAATACAACTGAGTTTAGTTGGACAAATCGGAACAAAACTAAAAATTGGAACCAGTTATAATACGCAAGCTTCTTTTAGTTTTGATAATATTTCAAAATTAGAATATACAGGAAATGAAGACCAAATAATGCAAAAGATTGCATTAGGAAATGTTTCCATGCCACTTCCAACAACTTTAATTCAAGGGTCACAGACCTTATTTGGTGTTCAAACACAATTAAAATTTGGTAGAGCAACAGTTGATTTAATCGCTGCATCATCAAAAGGGCAAAGAAAAGAAATAAATATTGCTGGAAAAGCGCAAGTTAAAGAGTTTGAATTAAGTGCAGATAATTACGAAGGTAATAGACACTTTTTTGTTAACCTTTACCACCATGACCACTACAACGAAGCAATGAAAAATCTTCCAATTGTTAATTCAGGGGTAAACATTACCCGTATGGAAGTATGGTTGACTAATAAAACAAACAACATAGAAAACACCAGAAACATTATCGCATTTTCAGATATTGGAGAGTCTAAAGCTGAAAACTGTCAAGGTAACCCTGGTGGCTATTCTCCTTTAGAAGTTCCAGATAATAATTCAAATAATTTATATAGTTGGGCATCTGATCCTTCTAATCCCGAGATTAGAGGGTTCTCAAACGCAGTGAACACTTTGACAAATCAAGTAGCTTCTCCAGGACCTTTTGTACAAGGAGAGCATTACGAAAAAGTACAAAATGCAAGAAAATTAACCGAGTCTGAATATACTTATAATTCACAACTAGGGTATATCTCTCTAAATTTACCCCTAAATAATGATGAAGTTTTAGGTGTAGCTTATGAATACACTTATAGAGGGGAAACATACACAGTAGGAGAATTATCAACAGATGGAGTATCTGGACAATCAGCACTGATTGTAAAATTATTAAAATCAACTATCACTAATCCTGAATACAAAACATGGGATTTAATGATGAAAAATGTTTATTCAATCGGAGCCTATCAAGTTGGACAAGAAGGATTCAGAATGAATTTATTGTACAATAATCCTGCTACTTCTCTTGAAGTACCATTTTTCCCATACGATGGTGTTGAAGATAAACTATTGGTTGATTTATTAGAAATGGATAAAATAAATCAAAACAACCAACCATTCTCAGATGGTGTATTTGATTTTGCTCCCATTAGATATGAAGGAAATAAAGCAACTAATGGAGGAACGATAAATACTAGAAATGGACGAGTATACTTTTCAACGGTTGAACCTTTTGGTGAAACATTGAAAGAAAAGCTACAAGAAGCAGGAATG
>Ga0228631_1000339_pt1 | contig 28236 bp, 29 predicted proteins | sample 39DmetaG_FD_183049 | JGI IMG/M metagenome (GOLD analysis project Ga0228631, IMG submission 183049) | Seawater microbial communities from Monterey Bay, California, United States - 39D | ecosystem: Environmental > Aquatic > Marine > Coastal | place: USA: California | collected 2016-09-28
CTTTAATATATAAAATGAATTATAATGAACAAAATGAATTATAATGAACAAAATGAACAAAGAATAATTACTAATAGAAAGTATAAATTATTTTCTTTTGCTTCAGAAACACATGTTTTGTCTATTCAAGTATTATCAACCACATTAATATTTTGTCTCCTATTATTTAATGATAAATTAGTTAAAAATATAGATAAAAGATATATAATTTTTATATCATCATTTTTAATAATTGCTGGTATAGTTATATTAATTAGCGCAACATATGAATTTATTATTTTTATTAATATTGAAAAATTACCATTGAACAATTTTACTTTTCTATTATTATGTTATCTTATTATATTTTTTATAAATATAGTATTTGCAGTACTTTTTTATAAAATTAGTAAAAATAGAGCATTTTAAAAAACAATATTATCATTAATCCATTTTTTTATTTGAGTATTTATAGGATTTAATATACTATTAATTCCATTAATATATTCATTATAATTTTGAGGATTTTTTTCTAATAAAACTAGTGTGTTATAAATTATATTATAATCTTGAATACTATATAGTTTTGTTATATTTACAAAAACATTATCTATATCTTTTGTATAACTTATAAATGATGAATTTATATTATTAATGTTTGAATTTACAATTAAATTATTAGAACTACTTTGAACAATTGCATTAGAATTTTCATCTATATTATTTGAATTTAAATCACTTTCTAAAAACATTTTATACATTCTTAAAGTATGTAATAATGCTGGATTATCTACTTGATTATATGTTATAATTAAATTATCAATTCCTTTAATAGATAATTTTTTCAATAAATTAAATAAACTATTATTTTGAATTTCTGGAATATTTTTATAAAACTTATTAAATCTTACAACAGCATTAAATAAATAAAATAAATCATTTTTTGAATCATTATAATAAGCTCTAGATAATGGTTGAGTCCATCCCGCTGCTTGTATATACAATAAATTATTATGTATATTTAATTTACTACCAATTGGATAAAATCCTAAAAATGATATTTGTATCATTGCTTGTAGTGGCTCTAAAATAATTTCAAAACGTTCTTTACGTTTTCCTTTTGAAAACATACTATAAGCAGAGATCATAGAATACATTTATAATTATAATATTTATAATTAAAATGCTTTTATTAATTTTATTTATAATTATTTATTATTATTTTTTTAAAAGAATATATTCATAATCTAGGACGCTGGTGTAATAAAAGCATGCCTACTTGTAATGATAAAGTTATAGAAAGAAAAAATGACCATGGCTATTATGGATAATGATATGGGATTAAGTAATTTAAAATTTGATAGTAATAAAAAAATTTCTATTAATAATAAAAAATGACTATACAAGAATATATTAACTATTATTATTTTCTATAATAATAGTATATGAAAAATTGTTGTAATATAAATAAAAAATCTAAAAGATGTATAAGAAAAGATGGCAAAATATTTAGTTTACCAAGAAAATTTACAAGAAAACAATGTAGAAGAATAAAAGGGTTTTCGAAAAAAAGTTCTTGTGCTCCTTTTAAATATTGTAAAACTATTAAAGGTGGAGGTCCTAAAGAAGAATATTCATTTATTTTAAAACAAAAATTGGGAGAAGGGGAAAAAGGAATATATCAACCTGAAATACAAAAATTAATAATAAGTAATATTCCTGCCTCAAAATTAACACCAGGATATATGTTAGCTCGTAAAGAATTTTTAAAGATGAGACAAAAACATGAAGAAAATAAAATTAGAAATGAAAAAATTTCAAGTCAAGTAAAAACAATAGAAGATAAAAATTTTCTAAATAAAGTAAGATAAATAATAAATCAAAACTAAAAAAAATATCTCAGCAAAAAAATCCTGAAAAAAAGCACCAACAAAGTTAGAAAAAAACGAATAGATGAATATAATAGAAAAACGGATATTGCTAAAGAACAATTTAAAGAAATATAAGAGTGACCTGTTTCTATAAGAAGAAGAAGTCAAACAAAACAAAATAGAGAAGAACTAAAATAATTGGAACGTTATGTTTATTAAATATTTATTTCCATAGAATAGCGAACTAGTAAGGTAAATACTAAGGTGTGTAATAAATAACCTAATATAGTAGGACATCCATTTTTATCTGATAATTTTCCTATTAAATTACCTAATATACTTTGTGTTAATCTAAACATCGTTGGGTTAAATAAAATGACTACTAAAAATGTTCCTATTAAAGAAAACTTCCATTTTTCTAAATTATTTGGTTCTAATTCTTCTCTACATTTTTGACAATCTACTTTATTATTTGTCATTTTATATATTATATTTTTAAATAATAAATAAAATAAAATATACATTTAATTTCTATGATAAATATTAGTATTATATCAAATTTTTATAATATGGTATTTTGTATTTCATACACCATTGAACACATTTTTGTATATTATTATTCTTAATATTTTCTAATTTATCATTTTTGTTCTTATTATTAATTAAATTAATAGTTGATATAATATTTTCTATTTGTTGTTGTCCAATAATAGCATTATATTCTTCTAATTTATTCAAAAAAAAGTATGGTATCTTTATATTCAATATTCTTTTTAAAAAATTTTTGTCATTGTTAATTTGTCTATAATTTAATATAATTTTATCTAATATACTTTTCACATTAATAGATTTAAATTTTTTACATACAATATATTTTTCTGAATTAGCATACCGACTAGTAAATGGTTTAACAATATAAATTTTTTCATAACATAATGATAATAAATAAATTAAATCCACAGATGCTTCAGTAAATAAATCAAAAAATTTTAAAATAAATATTCCACCTTCTTTTTGCATTGAAATAGCAAAGGATATTTGATATAAAATTAATTTAGTTGATACAATTTCTTGTTTATTAAAATCAACAGAAAAATCAAATCCACCATCACCAGTTATAATATCAATTGAATTTTTGTATTTTTCATAACAATATTTTAAATTTTCAACATCAGATAAATCACCATTTTTATTTATACCATACTCTATTTTAACATTTTGATTTTTATTTAAAAAATATTGGCTTTTTTTCCATCCAGGTATATTATCATTATCGCTTATCAATGTCAATCCATAATAAATATCATTTGTATTATTTCTCAACCATAATAAAGCTTCTATAAATCCACCTGGACCTTCAGCTAAATGAAAACTACTAATATTTGGTATTGTAACATCATTAAATATATCTAATAAATGAAAAATTTCTATTAATTTAAAAAATGATCTAGATAATGGTTTTAGTTTAGATATAGAAGTTTTATAATATGGAATTATAGTGTGTATATATTCATAAGGATTTGTATATTTTTTATATAAATCCCATTCTGAATAATATATATTTATTTGTTTTTTAACATAATTAATATAATTGTATAATGATTTATTTACATAAATATTAATATTATCTACATCATTAGTATATGTAAATGAAATGTTATTTATATTTACAGTATTACTATTACTTGGTAATAAATAAAAACTCATGTGCTAATTATGTAAATAAATTTATATTTATATAATTTTCTAATTAAAGGTTATAATTTATGATTCTAATTTTAATTTTTTAATTTTTTTTGGTTTAGTTTTTTTCTCTTCCTTCTGTATTTCTTTATTTGTTTCTTCAATTATTTTTTTAGATTTTAAACTTTCAACAAATTCTTCCTTTTTCTCTTCAGGAGTTTCTTTAGTTAAAATATTATTAGCATCAACAATGTCAATATTTCTAACTTTTTTATAAATAAAATAGTTATTATTAAAAGATATTATTTTTTCTTCATCGGTCATTTTCAAAGCATTACCATAATTATTTTTTGCTCGCGGATTTCTCTCAATTTCCTCTAACACTTTGTTATATAAAATTTCAAATGAACCAACAGATGATGGAAAATTAATTCTTTTCAATTCATCTTCTGTTAATTTGGCAAATCCATAATCTTGCATTAATTGATCTAAATAATCAAAATTTACTAAATATTCTTTAAAAACTTTATTAATAGATTCTTGATAAACTTCAATACCATAACCAATAGAAGTTGTATTATTATCAAAACTTCCTCTATCATATTTTTTTGTAATTTCAGTAATTTTTTTATCATCTTTCATAAGAGTATAGCTTTCATTTTCTTTCTTATCTTTAAGCAATTCAAATATTTTTTTACCATCAAAACAAGTTCCTATTACAATTCCATTTATCGCAGTACATTGAGATAAATTAGTTAAGAAATTTTGTAATGTATTATTATTTTCAAACATATAATGTAAAGCAAATTGTATTGAGCTTACATTAAATCCTCCTTCTCCTTTTCCATAAATATTATATACTCCTTTACCTAATAATTTCTCATCTTTTGGACCATTTCCAAAAACAGCTTCTGTAATTTGTTTACCTTTATCTGTAAATTGCGCATCTAATTTGCGAATATTTAATCCAGCATTGCCTTGAATAAACATTACTTTTGGTAAAATTTTAAATTTTTTTTTATAATTAATATAACGAGCACAAGCTCCATCTAATTTATTTTCAATATTATCTTTTGAAATATCTAATCCAAATACAAATGAAAAATTTGCATTAATCCATTTTGGTAAGTCGCCACCTTTTCCCATAGCATAATCTATTAGTGTGTCACCTTTTTTTGAAATAGAATTTACTAATATATTTTTCACATATAAGTTATGAAAATCACGTAATGGTCTAGTAATTGAAACACCTTCTACTTTATTATAATAAATATCATCATCTCCTAATTCATTTTCAATATTTTTACCAGTTGAAATCATTTTTTCTGTAATTGGATTATGGATACTATGCCAATTACTGTTAGCTACATGATATGCGTTACCAAAATTCTTATTACCTGCTCTAAAATCCGCTGTTTTGTCATATCTTACTCTTAATGGAATCCATCTCCATTGTTTTTCTTTTGTAATATCATATCTAAATTCAACAATCATATTATCTTCTATAATTTCATTTTCTTCTGTAAACATTTGTTTTACATTTAAATTATCATATGATAGTAAAACATTACAAACGCCAGCATCATTATCATAAGGATTAGTTGGAAAGAATTGAACTGGTTTATATGAATCTTCATCATCTATATTTGAATTATTTGGAAATACATCTTCAATTATATTAACACATGGATTTATATAACCATGTTTTTTAATATCAAAACCAACCCGTAAAATTAATGTTTTATATTGATTAATTTGATTATTAGTTAAAAGATTTGTTCCTGATTGGAAAATATTACCTATAGATTCTTGCCCATTTGGCATTTTCTTTGTTGTAACTAAAAAGTCAATTGTATTATATATGGCAGGTTTCCATTTGAATGAATAATCCCAAGTAATCTTATGTGATTTTGCCTCTTCTCCTATTTTATCACTACCAACGCCTTTATCCATTGGAGTAAAAATTAAACCATCAGTATTATATTCATAAAAATCATTATTAACTTGAGATAATATTGTATTACATCCTACAAATATAGATTGTTTTTCACTTTCAGAATAAAATTTTTTATTTTCTATTCTAATAGGCGGTAAATTATTTTTACTTCCAAACAATACAGGTTCCAATCCTTTCAAAAATTTATTCAATAATGGTAATCTAAAATTTGTTTGAATATCTTCCATTGTAAGTGGAGTAAAACCTAGACTTCTAACATCTTTATTATTAATGAAATAAATATCAAATGCTGCATATAAATTAATAAATTGCCCCTTTTTATTATATAAAATATGTTCTCCATCTAAAATACTTTCATATAAATCTTTATTTTTTGTTTCTGCTCCAGTAAATTGAATATTCATATTTGTTGTAATTAAATATATTTTTCCTTTTTTATTAATAAATAAGAGTTTTCTATCACCATCAGCCTTATCTGTTACAGTATACATATTTCTAATATTAGGAATCTTAGCATCTTGATTTTTTTCAGTAATATTATTCATTTGTAATGTATATGAACTTGGTCCAATAAAATCTCGCGTTTGAATATTTTTTTCATATTTACTATCTTTTTTAATAATTTTTAAATAATCTCTTCCAACATCATTTTGTTCATCATAAGAAATTGGAAATTTTGATTCTTGTAATCCAGATAAAATAATTTTTATTAATTTTTTAATTTTACTCTCTAATTGTTTAAAATCTGTTGAATCGCTAATTTTATCATTATCTAATTCAATTTCAATTTCATATTTTTCACTCCCGTCAAATATATTACTTTCTTTGATATTATAATATTTAGTTTTACTTTCTTTTACAATACTCAAATCAATATTAACTGGATAATCAGGATGAGTAAATGTAAATCTTTTTATCAATCTGTAAAATTTTTTTACATTTTTTAATTCACTAATAATACTATTTATTTCATCGCTTGATGTTATCATCTCTTCATTTTGATATGATGCTCTAAAATTAAAATTATCAACATTAGCTGGATTATTTACACTTTCATCTTCTATTAAATCTTTTGTTATCAAAGTAACATCAGTATATATATTCCCATTTTCATCAATAATATTATTACTTTGACAATATTTTTGTATATTAGTTAAGCCATTTATTTGAATACGTAATTTTTTATCTGATAAATCAGGGTTTATATTCAAATAATGTCTACCAACATCATCAAATGTAAAATTCATTGATTTTAGTATTTTAATGACATTATCATAGTTAATTTTATTAATATTTTGAATATTCTTGATTTTACGAGTTCCAAATCTGATTTCAAATTCAGGATTATTATTTTCATCAAATTGATTTCTAGTATCTAAATATAATTTTAATAATTTACTTAAATTATCTAATGAATTTGTCATATATTATAAAGTAATATTAATATTTATATAGTATTAATATTATCAATTTTATATTTTATATTTTACTTATTAAAATTTTTCATATATTTTCTGATATAAATGTTTTTTATTTTTAATATTATCTTGTATTATTTGTAATTTTTTTGCCATTAATTCTAATTCTTTTATTGTATAACCAGAAATAGCCTTTAATGGTTTATTAATATTTTCTATACAATAATAATTATTTCTATAATAATCTAAATCTTTTTTAATGATTAATAATGAATCTTTATCATTTACATTGCTAATTACATAAATATCATTAGTATTATCAATTGAATCATTATTTAATTCATAATATTTGTTATTAAATGTATAAATTAAATTAATTTTATATAAAATACACAATGCCACTAATGTTTTTAATGTAATTTTTCTCTCATTTAATAAATCGTTTTCAATTGTAGATAAAGTTAATTTATATGGTTTCAAATAATTTTTATTTTTTCGTAATTTTTCAATACAATCGATTTTAAATTCTTTTTCAATTCTAAAATTCTCATTTTCATCCCAAGATTCATTAATTATTTTATAAAAACACCAAAATAATTTATCATTAGAATACGGAACATAATATTCACTTTTTTCTTTGGAAATATTATCTCTATTGTTATATTTTTCATTTTTCTTATTGTAATTTTTATTATTTTCATTATTATGTAAAAAATTACAATAATTTTTATTAATATTATCTTGAGTTAACATATATTTTTTATAATCTTCAATTTGTAGCATTTATACTTACATTTGTTGATTTTTCTTTATTTTCTTTATATAATTTATTTTTTTCATTAAAAAACTCATTTTCTATATTGATTTTTTCTTCTTCAATACTAATTAATTGTTCTTGTTGAACATTTACATATGTAATATATTCATTTAATTTATTATATAATTGTTCTGATAAATCAAGTAAATTAATAAAAATGCCATTATTATTTTCGTTTATCATAATTGAATTATCTTCATTAAAAATTTTTAAAATTTCTATTTGATGAAATTTATTTAAGTTTTCGATATTTGTTTTTAATGTTATAATTAATTCTGTTTTAACTTTAGTCATATAGTGTAAAATGAAAAAATTATTTTATATTCTTTTTACAATTTTATAAATCTTTATTTAATTTACTTCTACATCTTTATCCAATTGTTCTAGTTGTTCTAGTTGTTCTAGTTGTTCTAGTTGTTCTAGTTGTTCTGGTTCTTCCTTTTCATCTTTTAAAATAAGTTTTGGTAATTTCTTTTTAGGTTTTGGTTGTAATTGTAAAATATTTTCATGATCTTCAACTAAAGTAGCAATAATACTAATATATTTATCATTTAATTCAAATCTTTGACCAATTACTTTTACTTTAATATTATCATTTTCTTTAACAGAATTGAAATATGAGGACATATAGTTATGATCTCTTGCTACAAAAATTAGTAGTGGACTATTTTCTTTTGTAATTAAAGCTCTAATACCAGCCTTTGTAATATTTTCAGCAAAACAATTAATTATCATTCCTTCTACAGGATTACACACATAACATTCTAATACTACATTGAAAATAACTTTATCAGTCATAACCAATCCACTTGAATAATTTTGAACTTTTACAGATCCTGGTTTTACATATCCTTGAATAATACATTTACCTTCCACTTGACTAGCAATTATTCTTTCTAAAGTTTCTTTCATATTTTTCCCTATATTAGTTATAGAAACACATACATCTCTTGAAAATAAAGATTTACTGTATATTTCATTACTTTCTTTCATCTTTAATTTGGTAATTTTTTTCTTAGCTCGAATTTTACTTTCTATTTTTTCCATTATATTATGATAATATTTATTATAATATAATTCTTAAATTATATTTCAATTATTTTTAAAATTCCACTTTTTCTATATTATTTAAAATTGCATCATCACTATCTAAAAACCATATTTTATCATCTTTTTTAATATAATTATAATATCTTAATAGTAGTTCTTGTAATATACATAGATATTTTGAATTATATTTTTTTGTATTTTCATTATTGTATTTTGATTCTCCTTCTATTATATTTAATATTTTTATAATATCATTTTTACCAGATTGATCGCATCTAGCTCCCTTATTACGTTTTTTATCTAATTGTTTTACTTTATATACCATATATTCATTTTTAAAATTTGTTATAAAACCAACAACTACATTATAATTTTTTACTGGGATAATTTTTTTAGATATTTCACTTTTAAGATCAATATAATCTTCTGGTTCACTTAAAAACCAGTTATTATTTTTTAGAATTAATAATTGTTGATTGCCTTGATTTTCTAATATTATACCTGTAAGTTTTTTATTTTTTATAATTTTATTATCAAAATAATCTTTAATTTTCTTTTCAAATTCACTTGATTTATCTTCTCTCGAGTATAAATAATTCAATAATATAAATTTATCATTAAAAACTAGCAAATCTACACTATGATCTATAATAAAATCATATAATAATTTAACGCTTATTTCTCTTTTTGATAATTTATTTATAACTAATGAAGCAATTTTATACCAATCGTCTTCTCCTCTTTCAATAAATATATCTAAAATAGCCTTTTCATAATTATTTTTTATTTCCATTAATATTTCATTTGCTTTTTCATGATAAATTTCTTCATCTTTTACTTCTTTTTCATAATTATCCTGTTTATCTCTTACATCTTTTTCTTTTTTATCCTTTTTATTAGTCTTTTTAATAATTTTTATAACATTAATATCATCTTGTGATAAATTTTTAGATTTCAAATTTATAGATAATTTATTATGTTTATATGGAATTGGAACTTTTCTCTCATAAAGTGTATTATTTGAGTCTTTTAATTCTATTGGTTCAAATAAATATAAATCATCTATATTTACCAAATGCCCTAATCTATCATATTTATCAGCAATAAATTCTGTTTTATCATCTACTAATTGTGTAAGCGCACTATATATTTGAAGTAATGGATAATTTTTTACAACATTAATTTCATTTATTAGCGTTTCTTTATCAATATAAAAATGTTCTTTCATTATATTTCGTATTCTTTGTTTAATTTTTTCATTATTTGAATTAATAAAATTTTCACCATAAGATAATAAATTAATATCACTAATTTCTGAAACAGGTTTACATTTATAAATACAATTTTCCATATAATCACATATAGAAGTGTATGGTTTATCACCAACTTTATAGTCAATTAATTTACCATTAGATAATTCTTGTTTTATTATTTGATCTAACATAGTTTCAGTAAAATTTGTTTGTTCAATATTAAGTAGACAATCAACCGAAACTTCTTTTAATATTCTTGTAATAATTCCTATTTGTTTTGCTTTTAATTCAGCTAATCTATAAATATATAAATCAGCAGCTTCTTCCTGATTATTTTCAAGAATAGTCCCATATAAAAAGATTTGAACATTACGTTTTGATAAGGGTAAATTTTTATGACTACATTGTCTTACAGCTCTACCTATAATTTGCTCTGGTCTATTCATATTATACCATGGTTCTAATATATGAACCTGTCTAATAAATTTAAAATCGATACCCTCAGAACCTGCTTGAGATATTAATATTACTTTTACTTTATCACCATTAATATTATCAAGATTAGTAGCAGCCTCTATATCTAATTCATTATTTGGAGACAATAATTTATCACCACTAATAATAATATATTTTGCTGGAATAGCATTCTTTTCTTTACTTATTTTATAAGTTTTCAAATCTAAAGGATATTCTGTTGGTATTTTTTCAAATAAAGATTTCACTTCACCATATCTTTGGAAACCCATTTCTTCAAGTGCTAAAGCAATTGGAACCAAACCTCCATCTAAATATTGAGAATATATTAATACTACACCTTCCGAATTTATTATATTTTTACATATAGAATCTATTTTTGAACTATAATCTTTTATTTTTTCTTGAGAGAATATTCTTCCATAATTTTCAAGTGCTTGTTTCTTATATTCAAAATTACTTCTAAAAGGAGGATTTGTTGATTCTTTATAACTCATAATATTATTTAATCCTTGTTTACCAACTAGTTCTTTAATATTAAAATTTTCAGATGTTCCATTAATATAATTATCAAATTTTTCATTAGGATAGACAATATTCAAAGCTTCAATTGGTCTTTGTAATAAAGTATAACCAAAAGATTCCATATTTTCAAAATTAGGTAAATCATCTTTACCTTTTACTTGTGTTTTTAAATAATTTATAATAGCATCATAACCCAGATTTTGATATGAACCACAATTAATCAAATATAAGGATAATATATCAATTCCTTCTATAATACGTTTTCCATTTAATTGTATTATAGGATAATTTTTATTTATTAATGTATTTTCGGGAGAGAAAACAGATGGCCAAATTCTATAAGGAAATGTATATGGATTTTCTCCTCTTACAAATGATACATATCCAATTGCTTTTCTCTCTAACAATTCTTTACCAACTTCTTTACCTTCTTCATTAATTTTTAAATTTCCATTTACATCAAAAATATTTTTTAGTTCAATGGTGCTTCTATTATCATTCATATTCATTAAATTTAATAGCCATATTATTTCTTTATAAGAGTTATACAATGGTGTAGCAGAGAGAAGAAGTAATCGAATATTTTTTACATATTTAACCAAACTTGTTAATTCTTGAGCAACCCGTTTATCCTTATTATCATCTGTAATTCTAATATTATGAACTTCATCTATTATAATTAATCTATTTGCAAAATTTTTTTCTAATTGTATTTTTTTAATATTTTCTATTTTATTTGTATCAGTCATATCTTGGGGTATTTTAGTGCTTTTTTGTATATAATTCGCAAATTCAGTATATCCTAAAAATAAATATGAATTATTTATTATTCTTTTAATTTGTAATATTACTTTCTCTCTAGGTAATCCTTTCATATTCATAGGATTAATTTCTTTTAATAATCTTTGACCAACACAACTTCTAATATTCCAATATCCATCTACTAATTTCAATTTATTTTTATCAAATAACTGAAGTTTAAAGTTATCTTGAACATTTTGTGATGCTACAACTATTATTCGTTGAGTTATACCTAATTGTTTTAAGAATTCACGCATTTCTTCGGCGACACCTATAGCAGAACATGTTTTACCAGAACCTAAACCATGATATAGTAATAAACTATTATAAGGTGTTTGTAATGATAAAAAATTACGAATAAATTGTTGATGAGGTGCTAATTCAAATTCCGCATTACATAATATATCTGCTTGTTTTTCAATATCTACTATTTTTCCATCGTATTTTGTATCATTAAATTCTTTTTTTTCAGCTATTTTTTTTGAAAATTCTGGGTCATTTAAAGTAGGATATAAATGTTTATAAGTATTTAATTCTTCTTTATTATCATTTATTTTTTTCCATTCATTATATTCTTCTAATTCTTTTTTATTTAATTCTTCATTATTTAATTTTTCATAATTAATTTTTATAGTTTTCTTAGAAGACATACTTATATATTATGTATATAATGTATATTTTTTTAATATATTATCAACTTTCTTTAATATATCTTTTTTCTCTAAATTATATGGTCTTATTTTTTCCAAACATTCTTCGTAAGAAAACCATTTAACTTCACTAACTTCACTTTCTTGAAAATCGAATTTTGGTTTATTTAAAATATCTAAATAACCTAGATAATATTTATGCTTATAAGATTTATAATTTGAACCTGTAAAAATTTCTTCAAGTGGTATAATATTTTGTAATAAGTATATATCATTTTTATTATAACCAGTTTCTTCTTCAAATTCACGCATAGCACAATTATAGTCTTTTTCTTGATAATTGCGGCGTCCTTTTGGAAAACCCCATTCAGGTTCTTTGTAATTATTTGTTATTTCTTGAATTAAATTTAATAAATTATAGTTAATATTATTAATAGTTATACCAGTTTTTAATAAGTTAAATTTTTCCTTAGATATTTTTTCTTCATTTCTATATTGAGTTCCAACATATTCACCCCATAACTCATTCCATAATTCATCAAATTCCTTATTTTTTATTTTAATACATTCATCATAAGTCATTTCTGATAGTAAATTTATAATATAATCTTTATTAAAAATAGGATATTTACCTCTCATAAAATCTACATAACCTAAACTATCTTTTCTCTTTATCAATAAATATTCTAATTTATCATTGTTTTTTCTAAAGCAAATAATTCCTATACTAGTTATTGGATTTTTACATTGGTGAAATAAATGACCAACGCGCCCACAGTTATTACAAAAATTATTATTTTTTAAAGTTTTTGTAGTCATCAATCGTTATTAGTTATTTAAATTATATTTTTATATCATTTATTTTTATGAGTTTAGATCCAAAAATATGGGGACCTCATTATTGGTTTGTATTACATACTATTGCTCTTACATATCCTTTAACTCCTAATGAAACTACTAAAAAAAAATATTATGATTTTTTTCATAATTTACCATTATTAATACCTCTTCCTGATATTGGCAATTCTTTCAGTAATTTACTAGATAACTATCCAGTTACTCCTTATTTAGACTCTAGAGAATCATTAATTAAATGGGTTCATTTTATCCATAACAAAATAAATTTTTCACTAGGTATAAAAGAAATTACTTTAGAAGAATCATTATCTAAATATTATGATAATTATAAACCAAAAGAGGAAATTATATATAATGACATGAAACAGAAGCAAAAATATATATATTTCGCATTACTTTTAATTTTAATAGCTGGATGTTTTCATCTTTATAAAAAATAATTATATTAAAATCTATATTTATATTAATAATGAGAGTAAAAAATGGTGGTCAAGTTATAGGAGCAGGAGGTTATGGTTGTGTTTTTAAACCAGCGTTAAAATGTGAAGGTAGTAATAATAGAACAACTGGTATAAGTAAAATGTTATCAAATAAAGATGCTGATACAGAATGGAAAGAAATATATAATGTTAAAAACATAATATTAAAAATACCAAATAATGATAGATATTTTTTATTAGGCGATATGAATATATGTAAACCAAATTTATTAAGTGAAGATGACAAAAAAAATATGGAGATTTGTAATTCATTATCTAGAATTGGTTTAAATGCAAAAAATATAAATAATAATTTGAATAAAGTTAAGATTATTAATATGCCTGATGGTGGTAAAGACATTCATGAAATATTTTCTAAAAACAATGTTAAATTTGAAACATTAAATGCTTCTTTAATTGATTTATTAAAAAATGGAATTATTCCTATGAATAATTTAAATTTGTTTCATAATGATCTAAAAGGTGAAAATATTCTTTATAAAGATGAACATTGTAGAATAATAGATTGGGGTTTGGCTTCAATACAAAAGGGTAATAAAATCCCTTCTGTAATTACTGATAGAGTAGTTCAGTTTAATTTACCTTATTCAAATATTTTATTTAATAGTTACTTTAAAAAATGGTATCCTAATCAGTTACAAATAAATAATATATATAAAAATAGCCCATTTATAATGGAACAATTAGAACTAGTTGCTATAAATTGGTTTGAATTATGGAAACAATTGGGAGGAGAAGGACATACTACATACATGAATAATTATATTATTATTCCTATATTTGCGAAGTATGGTATAAAATTAAAAAAAAATGAAAATTTAATTTTGTTATTTTTCTCAAAATATATTGCTAAAATTCTTTATGAATTTACTGATTTTGATGCTTCTATGCCAATATTTAAAGATGAAGAATATTATAACAATGTATACAAACATAACTGTGATGTATGGGGATTTATAATGAGTTATTCTCCTCTTATTAGAAATAATTATTTTAGAAATGAACTAAAAAATGCTTTATCGTTAAAATATTATATAAAAAATACATGTGATTTATTACTTAAATATTGTTTTAATAGTTATTATTCAACAAAAAAAATTAATATTAATGAATTAGTTAATGATTTAGAAAATATAAAAACTCTTGGCTATAATATTCTTGATAATAATGAAGTTATTCAAATATTAACAAATAGTTCTAATGGAAAACCTGTAAATGAAAAAATAGAAAAACCAAAAGTAGAAAAAACTGTTAAAAAAACAGAAAAGAAAATTAAAATATCACAAAAGAAATCATCTCCTAAGAGAGAATCTTCTAAACAAAAATCTCCAACTAAAAAAAGAAAACGTTGTCCCAATGGAACAAGAAAAAATAGTAAAGGAGAATGTATTCCTTACAAAAAATAATTATAAATAAAATATTAATAATTATTATAAAATGAAATTTGAATTATTAATATTTGGTATAACAGCTTTTTTTATAATAAATACTTATTATGATGGTAAATATATTCAAATACTTAAATCATGGAAAAAATATTATCAAATGATAGGAATTGGATTTATAGGTCTTTCTCTCTACTTATTTATGAAAAAATATCCTCAATATACGAGAAATTTATTTACACATGCAAATAGTTTTATTAAATATATGCCAATTGATAAAGACTCAGCTTATATGATAAGCCCATTTTTAACAGCTGGTAATATATATTCAAATTTAAATACTCAAAATTATAATACACCTCAACAAAAAAGAATGATAAATTCAGGTGGAAATAGTAATAAAAGAAGTGTTGGAGAGACAAAGAAAAAATATGTAGCATCACAACAAAATTGGAAATGTGCCCATTGTCAAAATCAATTAGAAGCATGGTATGATGTAGATCATAAAGTAAGATTAGAATATGGTGGTTCTAATCATATAAGTAATTTAGAAGCATTATGTAAAAATTGTCATGGTAAAAAAACAGCTATGGAAAATATGTTATAATAATTATATATAATATTTATTTATTATAGAAATGGAAATTAAAAAGAAACATTTATTAACATTTTTATTTACAGGATTAATTATTTATACAATTACAGCCTTTTTTCTTTATTCTTATAACCCATTTAAATTAGATGAAAAATATGATATTCCTATGAATATTATATTAATAATATTTGGATTTATTATATTATCATTATTTATTTTTTTTCAATTGAAATTAAATGAATTTAATAATTATAAAAAATTATTTAAAATAACCTTTTCATTTATTTTAATTTTATTATTATTACTTGGAACTATTTATTTAATAATTGTTCTTGTCCAAAATCCAACAATGAATGTATTTTTTAGTATATTTACAAGAATATTAGAAATATTAATAGTTTTATTTACTTTATCATTTTTATATAAATTATTTTCTTCATCATTACCCGGAATTGAAAAATCATATCCAAATTTAGGATTATTTATAAATATTGTATTATATTTACCTTGTTTAGTTGGAGATTTTATAGATTTATTGAGAGAACAATATAAAATAACTAGTAAAACAACATGGATAATATTCTTTATTCAATTAATACTAATTGGATTATATATATTAATACCAATTTTTAAAAACTTATACAATAAACAATTTATTCCATTTGTTAAAGAAAATTTTCCATCTTTATACAATAAATTTTTTCACTCCAATTATACAATTTTACAAGAAGATCCTATATATACAAATCATGAGAAAGTATTAGGAACTTTTCAAAATTTAAAAGGAATACAAGACAAAAATTTCAATTATAATTATGGTTTGTATTTTGATTTATGGATAAATCCGCAACCACCTAGCACTAGTCCCGCATATTCAAATGATTCAAATTTAATGAATTATGCTAATAAATTAATAATTTCACATTACAATAATAATTTAATGTTTAAAGCATTAAATAGTAATGGTGATTATGAAAATGTATTTAAAACAAAAAATTTTCTATATCAAAGTTGGAATAATATAGCTGTAAATTATTATAGTGGTAATGTAGATATATTTATTAATAATGAATTAGTAGCTACGTTACCAGGTATAATACCATACATGAGAGTAGATAATGTAATTTCAGGTAAGGACAATGGCATATATGGAGGAATAAAGAATATTATTTATTCAGATAAACCATTCACTTTAAGAAATATAAGACAATTGTCATTTACTTTATAATATTAGATATCTAATTAATATTTTATTTGATATTTAACAATAATATAATATATATAATTTTAGAAAATTTCTATCCATATAATATATTATGGGTTTAGTTAAGAATATATTAACAATTTTAGTCATTATACTAGTAATCTATTTAATATACAAATATCTTTATCCTGATAATGAAATAAGTTCATTAAAATCAGCACAAAAAGCAGAAACTATATCTGCATCTGATTTACCAGGAGGTAATAGCAATAACAACTTTGCTTATTCTGTATGGATATACATTAAAAATTGGAATCATAGATTAGGAGAGAAAAAAGTAATTTTACAACGCGGTGGTAATGCAAATGGAGGAGGTAATCCATCAATTACTTTAGGAAAATATGAAAATGATATTAATGTAGAATTATCTACATATGGTCCTAATGGCCACGATAGCAAACCTTTCTCATGTAGTGTTCAAAATATTCCATTACAAAGATGGGTAAATGCAATTGTTTCATTAAATGGAAGAAGTTTAGATATTTATATTGATGGTAAATTAGTTAGAACATGTATTTTACCTGGTGTAGCTAGAGCTGATAATACAGCTAATGTATTTATCACTCCTTCAGGTGGCTTCTCAGGGTGGACTGGAAGAATGAAATTCTGGCCTCACCCCCTTAACCCCCAAGAAGCATTCAATGTTTATAGAGAAGGTCCAGGAACATCAGAAACTAACTTATTCAATAAATATAGAATCAAATTCTCTTATTTAGTAGATAATGTAGAAAAAGGCAGCTTTGAAATTTAGAAATTTATAATAATATTTATTATTTTAACATTTCAATCTAAATTTCTTATATATTATATATAAGATGGCATTATTTGATAATACTAATAATTATTTAAATAGTACAAAGGAATTTTTAGAATCTAATAGTTTAATAGCCAAATTTTCATTCTTACTTCTTGTTATTTTTGTATTTATTATTTTATTAAGATTAGGAGCATCATTTTTAACATGGGGATTTTCATACAGTGAAGATCCAGTTTTATTTAGAGGTATGAAAGATGGAAAAACAATGTCTAGAATATCTACAAATCCTAATTCTCCTAATTCTATTCCAATATTAAGATCGAGAAATAGAACAGATGGTTTAGAATTTACATGGTCTGTATGGATTTTTATCGATGATCCTATTTATAAACAAGATCAATACAAACATGTATTTAGCAGAGGTAATGATGCTCATGATAATGATGGTATTATGAAACCAAATAATTCTCCTGGTTTATATTTAACACCAATTACTGATAATCAACAAAATTTATTAATTAGAATGAATACTTTTGAACAAATGAATGAAGATGTTCTTGTTGAAGATATCCCAATAAATAAATGGGTTAATATAATTGTAAGATGCGATCAACATCAATTAGATGTTTACATTAATGGTATTTTAACAAAACGTCATATTTTACAAGGGGTTCCTAAACAAAATTATGATGATGTATGGGTTACATTAAATGGTGGTTTTGATGGTTATGTATCCGAATTAAGATATTTTGCTAGAGCAATTGGTTTAGGTAGAATACAATCAATTGTTGATTCTGGACCTAATCTCAGAATGGAAGGTAGTGATATTACTAAAGCATTACCACAATATTTATCTACTCGCTGGTATTTTTCTGGAGCTCATGATGGATATAACCCCTAAGTAATTTAAATAATTATAATTTTTATTAATTTATATTATAATTATTTATAATAAATGTCATTTAACTTTGCTACATGTAGAAGAGTTCCACCTAGCAATTTTTTTCCTAATCCTCCAATTGATGGTTCTGAAAGACCATGGAGTAGAGCAAGAGGTTTTCAATGTTTAGATAATTTTACAGATGAACAACTTGATATGAGAAGAAAAGCTGAAATTTTGAAATATAAAAATAATAATGCTAATTTATCTAAAAAACAAATATATTCGAGAAGAGCTAGAGCTATTGGTGTTCAACAAAAATCATGGGCAACTCAACCATTTATTTCTGGAAATGTAACAATTACTTCTGATAATAAAACTATTAATAGTAATAGTAATCCAAATATTAAAAATTTAGAACGAATTGAAAATATACTAATTTGTCCATCTAAAAAAAATCCAATATGTAATCCCGCTTCTAATAGTGATGTTCCTGGAAATAAAGAATTATGTTATGATAAAACAGTTCCATTAGTTGGCTATAAAGAGAGAATAAGTTACTCAAAAATAGGAACTACATGGCCTCAACGTTCTTGAAAACCAGGTGATAATGGATTTTCTGTTGGAAAAATTGGCTCTGGTAATATTTATACAAATAATATTAATAATGTTAATTCTAATAATAGTAATAATACAAATTCTAAGAATAATAATTCTTCTAGAAATATAAAACAAGAAGAAATAAATGAATTAAAAACTAAAAATAATATTTTAAGTATTATTAGTAAAAATAATTTATTTGAATATGATGATTTTTTTTATTATCCAGAAGAATATTAGTTACATTCTGAGATTTGGATTTACACATATATCTCTCGAAGGAAAAATATCTCCTGATATACATTTATCATTTTCCCCTACTTGAATACAACTGCGAATTCCTCTATCTTCACCTATATAACAAAATCCTGCCTTTCCTGTTCTACTCATTTGTGTAGAACTACCACTTTCATCCGGTTCAGGTTCATTTTCAGTTTCTTGATTTCTAATACTTGCTCTTTTATTATCCATTCTAGTTTTAGCATCATTTAATGATTTAATTACATCAGCTTTCCCATCTAATGATTGTTCTAAAGTATCTAATGCTGTATCCGCTCCTACTGCTGCTACATCTATAATTTCTTTACTTCCTTCAATACTTTTCTTTAATGTTTGTTTTGTTGTATCAATAATAGGATAACCTAAATATTCTAATAAAGGTCTAAAAAATTCAGCTGTTCTACCAGTTATTAATCCTAAATAAGCAAAAATATTAAATCCTAAAAATGCTAAAATTAATATTATAAAAAATATTCTTAATAAATACCAAAACCAACTTCCTAAAGAGGCTGTATATTGATCGGCTTTTTCTATAGGACTAGCGTCTGATACTTTTAAAACACTATCAATATTTGCTGATAAATTATCAGTAATTGGTTTTGTTGAAATAGCTGCTTTTGTTACTGAAAGACTTGGTGATGTTAAACCTTTTAAACTAGAAATATTTGTGTTGGCTGTTTGTGAAGTCATTATATTATTATAATAGAATAATAAGAATATAATATCATATAATTAATAATTATTATATATTATTTTAAATTATCTAAAATTATTTATAGTATTTTTCTTTCCAAAATAAATAATAAATATTTTCATCCCATAATTTATAACCATTATCTTTCATTATATTTTCAAATATATTTATTCTAATAAAACAATCTCTATATGATATAATAATTAATGAAGCAGTTTCTGTAAATAATTTTGAAAATTTTCTCTCTAAATAATATTTATATATTGTATCATAATTATAATTTTTATAAGAAAGTTTGTTAATTGATATTAAATTAATATAATCTTTCAAACTATACAAATAATTATAAAAATTTAATTGTATAACATAATCAATTAACATAATATTTATAATTATTTATTTTTATTTTTTTTACAATTAATAATAATAATAATAATAATAATAATAATAATAATAATAATAATAATAATAATAATAATAATAATAATAATAATAATAATAATAATAATAATAATAATAATTTATCCACAGTGATATGTACAACCTACAAAACATGCTATATAAACATTTTCACCATTATTTAATCTTGACAAATATTCTTCTTCACCAGATAAAATATTCGCGTTCTCATCCAAAAATCTTGTATCATATTCATACTGTATATTACCATTTTCATCTAAATCATCTTCTAAAACTATATCACCATTTTCATCATAAACAATATAATTTTTTTCTTTTTGAATAATTTGTTTTTTCTTTACACTATGTTCTCCTATTATATTGCCATATTTATCATATAAATCATAAGTATCATAAACTACTTCATGTTCTGAAGTAGTTTCAATAAAACTCTCTTGTATATATCTTTGTAATTCTTCATCAAATATAATTTTCCTGTTTTCTAGTTATAACATATATTTCTCCTAAATTATTAGACATTCTTACTAAATATATATAATATATTTTATAATATTATATTGAATAATATTATATTGAATAATATTTTATTGAATAATATTTTATTGAATAATATTTTATTGAATAATATTTTATTGAATAATATTTTATTGAATAATATTTTATTGAATAATATTTTATTGAATAATATTTTATTGAATAATATTTTATGGAATAGGTGTCATTCCATGTTCATTTAATAATTGATTTAATTTTATTTTTATTCTCTCATTTTCTTCCTTCAAAATATTTATTTCATCTACAACATTACTTAAATTACTAGATAATGTTGTTCCATCAGAAAATTTTATTGCTGATACATCTAGAATATAATTATCATTAATATTAATATTACCTGAAACATTTACAAAAATACTATTTATATTTCCATTAAACCATTGAGCACTTACATTTTCACTTAATGAAATATTATTACCAAATAATTTATTCAAATATAAATTTTTATCATAAATAGACCAACTATTTAAACCTACATCAAAAAATAAGTTATATAAATTACCATCTATATTTGCTTGTAAACCAGCTTGTAATTCTATATTACCATCCGCATTGATAATAATTATATTATCATCTATATTTAAAATTTCTGTATTAACTATTGTCTGTGTTCCATGAACATGTAAATTACCATAAACATCTAAATCCTTTGTTTTTAAACTATTATTTGTAAAAATATCATATGTATGTATCATATTTGATGTTATTACATTCGATGTCAATGTATTTGTAGTTAAAATATTAGATTTAAATTTATCGGTATTAATAATATTACTATTTATTATATTAGTATTCATTATATTAGATGTCAAATTCAAACAACTAATATTATCAGTTATAACATAATTACTTGTTATATTTCCTTGTAATTCTCCTAATAATAAAGGTGCACTTATACCCTCTTCTGTTATTAATGACAAAGATGATGTATTATTTGTATTTAAACTATTAAAATTACTTCCAAGAAATAATGTTCCTAAGTTATAATAAATACTTTCGTTATCATGTGATTTAGATAATAATGTAGAATGTGCACCAGAACCTTCAAAATCAGTTACTATTATTGAGTTTTTATAATTGGTGTATCCAGTTCGATTTTGTAAATTATAGGGAAGATGGGGATAATCTTCTTGACCAAGAATACCAATATTGTATGCTTGTGCTGGTATATTTATTATATTATTAAATGCAAATGCAATTGATATTTTAATAGGATCTGTTGTTTCCGATTCAATAATTGTAGAAGTTATATATTGTGTTCTATTACTACCTGTAGCATTAAGGGTTCCTAAATTAGCCTCTACTTGAACTTCTGTCCTAATATTATTAATTGTTTTATATATGTAAAAAGTAATAGCTGAATCTGTACTAAAAGAAGCATTATAAGCGCATCTTAATTGAATTAATAATTTACTTGTTGTTGAAGTTGGAGTTATTGTAATTTCATAATTTTCAGGAAAAATAATTTGTCCTTTGGTATATGTTGAATCAATAACTGCTGTATTCAAACCAGTTCCATATCTATAGTGAATATTGTTTATAATATTAGGATTACCCCATTTTAATTTATTATTATCATCTACACCTAAAAACTCTCCATTAACACCTGAACGATCAGGTAATACTAAAGTGTAACCAGAATTGATTAAATTTTCTGGATATGTAATACTAACATTACCGGTATCAATTCCAAATTTTAAATATTCTAATGTTACTGTATTTGCTGTCAATCGATGTAAATTTTTATGTTCACCAATATTAAATGTACGTTTTCCACTTAGTAATTCTGATCCAATCTTATTATTCATAATAATATTATATTAGGTTAATTATTTTTTTTTTATATAATTAACTTCAAAAATAAGTTAATACTATTTAAAAATATATATTCATATAATATTATTATGAATCCCGTAGAAGAATTTTTATTTAATAATAAAAATATTACTTATAGTTATAAAACTATCTCTAAAAGACTAAATATGCGAAGAAAGGCTGTTATTTATTATGCATTATCATCATCAAATTTAATGCATGTTTCACCATTTAAAGTTGGTTGTGGAAAACGTTCAATGTTAATTTTTAAATATAAAGATTAAATATTCATCATTTCATTCATTTTATCAATTTTCTCAATAGTTTTTTCTATATTATTTTTCTCAAGACCATTAAATAAATAATCGGTATCTGGTTTAATTTCACATTTTTTTATTTCTCTATAAATAATATTTATTTTATTAACTATTATTTCTATTTTTTGTTTTTCTTGAATAATAGGAATACTTATATCAACTTTTTCAGTTAAAAGATTACAAGCAAAATATAAAATATATTTGCGCCGTTTTTTACACCCTGAACTATATTTAATACAAAATAAATTTAATAGTGATTTTATTATTTTATTTATATTTTTATCTCTCTTTTCACTTTCACATAATATAGCATCCCATATGATCCAAATAATTTCCATTTGGAACTTATTATCAACACTAGCAAATAATCTTCTTTCACATTGACATTTTATTTTTTTATTTTTACATATATTTTCATATTCAATTAACCATTCTATCCAGTAACATGCTTGTATTATATCTTTTGAATCTTTTGATATATGATATGCAAACTCATTTATACATATTAATAATTCTCTGGGATCATTCTTTTTAAAGCTATTTTTAACATAATCAACTTTTGGAGCTTTAAGTTTAGTTGTTAATTTTGCTATATTGAATTCTTCCTTATCTTTTATATTTAAACTTTCAAAAGCATGTCGCTTTTTAGAAAAACATAACATAGAAATTAATTCAGCAAATAATTTTCTTATTTTTTGATTATTTCTAAGTTTTAATATATTCTCACTAAATCCATTATTTATTATTTCTCTAAAACTTTCTAACCTTAATTCAATATATAAAGGTAATCTAGGGTTGCTTATATAAATATATCTGCTTGTATATAATATTATTATTTCCCATATATCTTGATATAAACCAGAGCAAATTAACTCGGCACTCCAATAACATGCCGGTTCAATTTCTCCTTTTATTAATGATTCTAATAATATTTTTTTTACTTTACTTCTAGAATATTCTGAAAATGTAACTGATCTAAATTCTTCTATAGTTCGTTTATCATTAATTTCATCATTATTCATATTATAGATTTAATATAAAAAAAATAAATATTTAATACATATAAGAATATGAATTTCAAATTTATAACTAAAAGTTCATTAATAGAAAAAATATTATTTGGTTTAATATTAATATTAATTATTATATTTGTCAATAAATTAGATTTAGTTAAAAGAGAGAATTTTATAGATAAAACAGAAAAATTTATAAAATATTATGGAAATGATATTTATGATAATTTTTATGTATCAATATATGACCAATTAATGCAAGATGATGTTAAAAATACATATGAAGTTGGGGAAATTATAAATAAGAAGGTTCCAACAAATATAATAAAAGTGTTAGATATTGGATGCGGAACTGGTCATCATGTTAATTTATTAAATAATAATAATATTAATTGTATTGGCATTGATATTTCTCAAGAAATGATTAATAAAGCAAAGCAAAATTATCCTCAACTTAATTTCAAGTTAGCGAATGCTCTTGATAATATGGTATTTCAAGATAATGAATTTACTCATATTTCTTGTTTAAATTATACAATATATTGTATAAAAGATAAAGAACAATTCTTTGAAAATTGTTTTAAATGGTTAATACCTGGTGGTATTTTAATACTTCATTTAGTTGATATTTATAATTTCAATCCTGTATTACCATCTGCTGATGTTGTTGAATTATTATCTTTACAATTGAAAAATAATAATAGATTAACACAAAGTAATATACATTTTAAAGATTTTGACTACAAATCAGATTTTGATATTAATTGTGATAATTGTTCAGAGAAAAAATTAAATAAATCGAATGCTTTTTTTAGAGAGAAATTTATTTTTAATAATGATAATGTTAGAATAAATGAACATCAATATTATATGAATAGTCAAAAGACTATTATGTCAATAGCGAAAGATGTTGGTTTTATTCAACAAGGTTATGTTGAAATGGACAATGTTAATTATAAAAACAATTATTTATATTGGTTATATAAACCAGAATAAATTCATAATTTATTTATATGAATTTATTCACTAATAATTTTAGTAATATATTATATCATATTTTAAATAAAATATATTATTGGGGATTTTATATTATAAATACAAGTGGTGCTTATCTAAATTATTATATAAGTTATTATAATAATAAATATAATATATTTTACTATTTTTTAATAATTACTATATTATTAGTTTTATCTATAATTATTTTAATAAAAATAAAATTAGGATTTTGGAATAATATATCGATAAAGAATAACTACACAAAAGGTTATTTTATAAAGCAAAAAAATAGTATAATAAATAAAAAATTGCCTATAATTGATAATTGGTGTGACTTTCTTAATATAAAAACTAATACTTTCTTCTCTCTAGATAAAAATATTATTAATGAAGATATAATTCAAAAATATTATTTTGATATAACTCCTAATAATTCATATATTTCTCTAGAATATTCAAAAGAAAAAATATTTAATAATGAAAGTAATATTTTTGAAAATAGTGATAAAATAAAAAACATTCTTATTAGTATACCTATTAATATTACTATTAATAATAATACATATAAATCTTATGTTATTTCTGATGAAAGTGATACATTAACTATTAATTTTGATAAAACAAATTATAAATTATTTAAAACACATATATATAATATTAGTCATGAGAGAAAAATACATGATATATTTATATTTAAAACATACAGAAAAATAGATGTTTTACAAAATTTAATTACTATTTCTCTCTACAAATTCAAATTAAACAACAAGATAAAAGATAAAAATATTAAATTATTCTATAATTTTATAGAAATTAATAAGCAAAATATAAATTTATTAATCTCTTTCATTAGTGAAAATAAAAATAATATATCAGCTTTATTTATATTAAATTTACATGATATATTACATTTAATAGAGAAAAAGGAGCTATTAATATTTACATTATATTTTAATAATTTAATAAGAAGTTTATATATTTTTAAAAAAGAAAAAACAGATTATTATCTGATAAGTAGTTATAATATTTGTGAACATAATATATTTTATTATGGATTTTTAAAATCGCTAGAGAATATACAAAAAATTCTTAATAACAATAATATTGATATTTATATGTATGATCTTTATTACAATAATATTATTAAAACTTTTCTCTCTAAGAAAAATGTTTTAAATTTTTATAATAATATACATTACTACATATATAATTATAATTTTGATACTATTAATCATAATAATATTATAACATTTTTTTAATTATCTTATATATTTGCCTACTTTTACAAAAGAATCTACTAAATATATCACAAAAATCCCTAAAAATACATATAATATTAATTCTTCTGTAACATAATTTGTTCTTGTTTCTCTCTGTTCTTCTAATAAAAATAAAATGTTATCTATTTTTTTTAATAATTCTTCATTTGAAACACTCATATATTGCTTATTGTAATTATTTTCACTATTTAAATAAGCATTATATTTTTCATAATATTGTTGTAAATTATTAGCTGGTAATTGTTGAAAATTTTCTTTATTTACTGGATTATCATTTTGATCTTGTTTTTGGGATTCTTCTTCTTCATGAGAATTCTGTAATAATTCACTTTTTATATTATCAAAAGTAAAGTTTTCCTTTACTATTTTTTTTGGTTCTTGAATAGCTGGATGTGATGGTGGATTAAAATCTTCTAGATCGTCACTTTCATTATTAGTTAGATTATTATTTATATTATTGTCATTTAATAATTTTTGGATTCTTCTATTTCTCTCTCTATTTTTATTATCATTATTTTCGTTATTATTTCTATTTTTAATAGTTCTATTTAATGATGATGATAATCTTTTATTATTTTCCTCTCTTATATTTTTATTTTCTTCTTCATCACTATTAAAAGGTGCTGCATTTAATAAATGAGGATTCATACTTATAAAAAAAAGAGATAATAATATTTTTTTAATATACTCAAAAAATATTATTAAATTATATAATGAAAATACCTAAACTATATTTCTTACTATTTTTAATTATTATTGGTTTATTGTTATATTCTTTATCTAAAACTCGTGAAAATTTACAAGTTGAACATATAGAATTATTAGATGGAATTCTAAGTAAGACGGGTCCTAGTCAAAAATATTATGGTAAAAAATATATGTGGTAATATTTTAATAATAATAAATTATATAAATGAAGAAAAATTCTCAATATACAAATATTATTAATTTATTTATAATATTTTTATTAATTTTATTATTTGCTTATTTTTATAAAAATAAGGAAGGATTTTCTATAAGTGATAATCAAATTATATTATCTATAAATAAAAGTTTTAATAATATTTTTAATCCTATTAAAAGAAATTTTAGGATACACTATAATAATCTATATAATAATATAGATCATCATATTAAAAAGTTTAATTATCATTATTAAATTTTAATAAATATTTATGTTTTCTTAATATATATCATGTTTGAATCTATTAATAAATATTTATATAATATTAATGAAAGCAAATTATTGGCAGCGTTGTCTATGTTACTTCTTAATATAGGTTCTAAATATATTGAATTAAAAATTACTGATTCACAAGCTGAATATATACGTAATGAAATTGGAAGAGAAATATTAATATTTGCCACGGTTTTTGTTGGAACTAAAGATATTATTCTTTCTATAATAGTAACAGGTGCTTTTATTGTTTTAGCAAATACAGTTTTTCATGAAGCGAGCAAATATTGTATATTACCTGAAAAATACAAGAAAATTAAAAAGTTAATTGATAAAAATAACGATAATATAATTACTAATGATGAAGTAA
>Ga0228631_1000351_pt1 | contig 27756 bp, 32 predicted proteins | sample 39DmetaG_FD_183049 | JGI IMG/M metagenome (GOLD analysis project Ga0228631, IMG submission 183049) | Seawater microbial communities from Monterey Bay, California, United States - 39D | ecosystem: Environmental > Aquatic > Marine > Coastal | place: USA: California | collected 2016-09-28
AATGTTAATAACTATTATTCTCAATTGACAGGTTTTAATACTTCAAATATGACAGGTAGCTATTATGAGTTATATTGGAAAGAATATTTTGTTGATATATATGATAGTGATAGTAGATTAATAACTGCTTATTTTAACTTACCATTTCAAGAGTTTATACAGACAAAGTTAAATGATAAGATACAGATATCAGGTCTGTTTGGAAATACTCAATGGAGAATTAACAGGATTATTGATTATGATTTAATGGACCCTGGTAAGACAAAGGTTGAGTTGACTAAGATACTACAGGAACCTGAACCAATTAAGGAGACAAGAACCTACTTATTAGAAAAATGTGATGAACAGGTTGAGCTTGTTGCTAAATATAGTTCATTCCTACCATTAGAAGTTGGTATTAGTGTTCAGACTGATAAATCTGGATTTGAAGATGTATGTTATGAGATTACTAAGGTATATGGAAATGAAACTTATGATAGGTATTATACTGAATATCATGACAGAGGGTCTGGAAACCTTCCAAGACCATATGAAAAAACTCTAAATATAGAAGGTGTGTATTCATGGAATTGGACATTTAGGGGAGACCTATTAGATAATACTTTTGAATTAAGATATGGAATTAATGGTTTACCAAATGATGGTGATTTAATCTATACTTCAGGTCCTATGATTGGTTCAGGAGTATATACTTTTGACAACTCTAATGGTTTAAATATAACTTCATCTATAATCTATAGGTTGACACAGACCCCTGATAATAGATGGGATTATAACTTAATTGTTGATAGAGGTGTGCTACCTTATACACCACCAAACACTACTACAAATATTACTGAACTATGGAATAATTGTTATGATTGTGAATTTGGTGATAGTGGTAATATATATGTATTAGAGGATGCTGGTAGAAATGTTGGTTTAACAGGTGGACCTTCAGATATAGATTATTTAGATAGAATACAGATTTGGGATGTAGGAGATAATGCTACTTTAATTAATTTTGATATACAACTTTTAGATACCTATACTGATAGATATCTAAACATTTATGATGGTGTAAACATTACCTCAACACTTATACCAACTAGTGGACCAAATGCTGGTTTAGTTTCTTATACAATGCAAACAACAAACAACTTTGTAGAAACAACAATCTCAGGATTAAACTTTACATCTGAAATATTTAGGTCTATACAAAATTTAAGCATTGGTGGAATTACTAATCCTAGAAGGTTATATGGTCAATCATTAGATAATAATTTAACTTTAGACACATATGTTTATTTAGGACCTGATTATCCTGAACACCATAATAGAGTTTGGAAAGTAATTGGTAAGGATTCAACAAGAACACCTGATGTTCAAATAACAAATCCTTATAACACTGGTGTTTTAGATAGTATAAGTTGCAGTGGACCTGTATCTTACTTAACCACTGATATGGATGAACTATATAACTTTTTCATTAAAGTATATAGGGACTTTGGTTCATCAGGACAAGTTGGATGGAGATACTCAGGAATAGGACAAATTTCAGGAAATAGTTATACTTTTGATTCAATATATTTCTCACCTAATACTAGTGCTCCAAGATGTGTTGATAGTCTTTACCCATCTGTATCAGGAACATATATGTCTATAATGAATAATTATGTGATGATATCAGAAGATATTAATGGTAATGCAGTGAATGAACCTATATTTGTTAATTATACAGATAATAATCAAAGATTCACTAAAGAACATGTTTATAGGATTGTATAAATATAATCAAAAGGGAATAAAATATATTTAATAAAAAGACATAGATGGCTAAAACAATAGGTATTACTCTCAAAGTTGATGGTGTAGAACAATCCATCAAAAGTGTTAATGAATTGGAAGAAACAATTCAATCACTTAATGAGGAGTTAAAACAGGAAGATATAGGTTCAGCAAGGTTTAAGAAACTTTCAGGAGAACTACAGAATGCAAGGTCTGAACTAAAAACATTTGAGAAGACTTTTGAAGGGTTAGAACCTCAACAGAAGGCTGAAGCCTTTGTTAAGTTAGGTGAGGGTATAGCAGGAGCCTTTGCAGTTGGAGCAGGAGCCTTGGCTTTGTTTGGTGCTGATTCAGAGAAATTAGCTGAAATACAAACTAAGGTTCAGGGAGCAATTGCTATCTCAATTGGGGTGAGACAATTAGCTGAAGCAAGACTACAAGGACAGATAGCCCTGAGGATTGCACAGGAGAAGGCCTACCAAGCAGTTCAAGCAATTACAACATTAGTGGTAGGAACTTCAACAGGAGCTCTTAAAGCCTTTAGAATTGCTTTAGCTGCTACAGGGATTGGTCTTATAATTATTGCATTGGGAGCATTGGTTGCTAATTGGGACAAACTTACAGGAGCCATATTTGGTAGTGTAAGTCAGTTAGATAAAGCAAAGAAGAAACTTGCTGAGGTTGGTGCTGAGACTAAATCATCAACCATCTTATTAGGTAAGTATAGAGATGTAGTATTAGACACTACAAGGTCAGAGGAAGAGAGACAGACTGCATTAGAAAGGTTGAAGGAGTTAGGTATAGAAACCAATGATATCACCTTAGACAATGAGGATAGTCTTAGAATGTTAAATGAGAGGGTTGAAGATAGTATTGTATTAGCAGTTCAGAAAGCTAGAGTGGATGCAGTATTAAACCTTATCAAAGAGAAGATTACTGATACAATCAAAAAGGAGAACCAAGAATTAGGTGAGAATGTCTCATGGTATGAAACTCTATGGAATGGTATAAAATCAACAGGTAATCCAGCCTTCTTCCAATATTATCAAGCAATATCTGATGTTGAGAATAAGACTGAAGAATTGAATGAGTTGAATGAGGAACAGAATGACCTTATGGGGTTATTGAATACTGAGATGGAGAAACTATTCAAGATTGAGACAAAGGTATATACTCAGAAAAGAAAGACTGCTAAAGAGACTAAGAAAGGTAATACACAGAAAGACAAAGAGAAAAAACTTATTGATGAACTTATCAAATCATATGACAGGTATAACAGAGCTCTTGAGGTATTAGGTCAGACTACTGCTCCTGAGGTTGAGGTGTTAGAAAAGTTAAATGATAAATTAGACAAACAGAAACAAATATTAACAGGTATCTTAAGTCCATTGGAAGAATATACTAATTCATTGACAAAGGCTGAGGTTCCTTCAGATAGATTTGGATTTTACTTCTCAACATTAAGAGAAGAGTTAGAAGAAGGATTTGAAAGTTTACCTGGTGATGGGTTTATAACATTTACTGAACAGGTATTAAAAGAAGCATCTGAAAAAGGATTTACAAAAGAAGCAACTGATGCACTTACCAAATTAATCAAAAATGGTTATATCCAAGTATTTAACCTATTAGGTGGAGATGTTGAGTTAAGAAAATTGGTTTCTAAAGCATATGCAGACCTCTATGCTGACCCATATAACTTTGAATTACAGGAAGCTTATGAGGACTCTATATTGGTAGCCTTCAAAAAGATACAAGGTATTACAGGTGAGTTAACTAGTGAACAACAGAGGGGTTATGAAGCATTTGAGAAAAACCTTAAGTCATTAATTAAAGCAACATCTGACATTGAAGATGAGATTGATGCAGTTTATGAAGAAGTATCAAAAGTTCAGGATAAGGTTAATCAAAACTTAGAAGAAGGTTCTAGAGAAAGATTAACAATAGTTGAAGATAACTATAGAACATTCTATGATACAATCAATGGGTTTGACCAAGAGTATACTAGTGACTATGAAAAGTCATTAAGAGAACAAAACTTAGCAGCCTTCAAGAAAATGAAGGAGGAGATTAAGATTGCTAATATTAGTCAAGATGAGAGGGAGAAACTTCTTAAGGAGTATGAGAAAATGTATATTCAGACTGAAGAAAATATTAGTGATAAGGTTAATCAGTCAGCTAAGGATAGATTTCAAGAACAGAGTGAAGGTCTAACTAATTTCTTAAACACTGCAGCACAGGTTGCTACAGACATAGCAAACTTAGTTAATGACCTTACCAACATTCAGTTAGATTATTTAGATGCTTTATTTGATAAGAGATTTGAGAAACTTGATGAGGAGTATCAGAATGACCTTACCAAAGCAGGTGATAATGTTAGAGCAAAAAACAGAATTGATAAGAAGTATCAAAAGGAGAGATTAGAATTAGAGAAGGAATATGAGGCTGAGAAGAAGAAGTTAAAAAAGAAGGCACTGATTGCTGACCTATTAGCAAACTCATTACAGATTATTGCACAGACTGCAATGAATGTAGTTAAGGTATTCCCTAATCCATTCTTAATGGCTCTTGCTGGTGTTATTGGAGCAGCTCAGTTAGGTATTGCAGTGGCTCAGTATAATGCAGCTAGGAAACTTAGAAGAGGTGGTATCTTAGATGGACCAAGACATGCTCAGGGTGGTATTATGATGGGAGATGGTTCTGAAGCAGAAGGTGGAGAGATAGTCCTTACAAGGGGTGTTGCACAAAACAGACAAGCACTTGCTTTAGCTAACCAAGCAAATTTATTAGGTGGAGGAGATAATCTTATTAGTCAGACAGGTAGGTTTGATAATGAAGCATTTGAAGATTCACAAACAGGAACAATAAACCCTATACCAATTATACAGACATATGTAGTTGCTGAGGAAGTTCAAAGAGAGAATGTCATAAGTAAAAGAATAGCTGATAGAAGTAAATTATAGAATTATGAAAAACCCAAAAATTATAGAATTATTCATTGAGGATTTAGAGGATGAAGCAGGAATTGAGTTTATCTCAATAGTTTCAGACCCTGCAATCCAAAGAAATTTCTTAGCATTTAAGAATGATAAGAAGGTAATGGATAAAAAAACACAATCAGAAATCATCAAACTTTTAGAAGAAGAGGAAATTGGTGAGAGTAAAGATATATTAAAGAAATCAAAAATACTTAAGGATGTTGTTGTTGATTCACACCAAGAGTATTTGGATATAATGAAGAAGATGAACAATGAGTTTCTTAAGAGGTCTTACATTGATGGTAAGACTGACTCAGATAGTTTCTTAGACTATGGAGCAGGAGATGAAAGGGTAAGGGTCAGATTTTATTATGAGGGTCCTACAGACTCTAAGAATAGAGATTTCTGTGGTTATATGATGAGACAACAATCTAACACATTGTTTAGATTTGAGGACATTATGTATATGACTGCTAATGAGGCTAATGATGAGTTTGGATATTATGATATATTCCAAAACAAGGGGTCTTACAATTGTAGGCATATGTGGAAAAGGGTTGATTTCCAAGTAGTTAATGACAGAAAAGTTAATCCTAAAGTTCAGAACCCAAGTTCAGAAGCTGAGGTGGTTAACAAACCTGTTCAGAGGGTATCTAAAGAAGTTAAGGAGAACTTATCAACAGATGAGTTTAAACAATGGACAGGGTATCCAATCACTGCTAGAGAGAATGCTAAGAAAGCAAGATTACTGAATGAATTAAAAACACCATCAGCAAAGTGTATGACCTTAACAGGTAGGAGAAGAGCAGGTGATATAGAGAAGGGTAAAGGTTTATCTGATAACATTATGAAGAGAACCTTCTCTTATTTGAGTAGAGCAAGGGAATACTACAATGAAAGAGAGTTGGTAGGTAGAGGTAGATTAACAGATGATGAACTAAAGAATATTTCATGTGGGACAATATCTTACTTAGGATGGGGTGGAGACCCTATGTTGAAGTGGGTAGGAAGAAGAATGAAAGATATTCAGTTATCAAGTGATGTTGAGATGAAGTCAATGAAGACTGAGTTCCAATCAATTGATGAGGATAAAAGAATAATCACAGGATTAGCAATGGTTCCAAATGAGACCATATTCAGATATGACCCTAATAAGGATGAGGAGTTCTATGTATACTTTACCAAGAGAACAATCAGATTACTTATGGAGAAGTTTATGTTGGAAGCAAACAACAAGAATGTTGATTTGGAACATAATGGTATCAAGGTTGAAGCAGGTGTTGTAGAGAGTTGGATTATTGAAGGAGAAAGTGATAAAGCATATCAATTAGGATTTGATGAAGAGACTGCACCTTATGGTAGTTGGGTTGTGTCTATGAAGATATTAGATGATGAGTTATGGGAGATGGTAAAGAATGACCCTGATAACTTAAATGGTTTCTCTGTGGCAGGAAACTTTTTGTCTAAGGTGGATAGATACTCCAAAGATGAAATAATAATGAACCAAATCAAAGAGATATTGGAACAACACAATAAGTAAAAAACTCTGGAAATCACCACTCCAAAGTTAATTATATTTAATTGTGTAATAAATAAATTTTTTTAAAAAATATTAAGAATGGATAATTCACAAGCATTACTGAAAATTAGAACTCTATTAGGATTCTCATCAGAAGAAGTTGAAACATCTACAACAGAAGTGGAAGTTGTATTTGCATCAGCTGCATCAGAAGATGGAACAATCTTTAAGGTAGAAGGAGAATGGGAAGTAGGAAAAGAAGTGGTAATTGTTCTTGAGGATGGGTCTACACCAGCTCCATCAGGTATTTTTGACTTAGATAATGGATTCACCATCACTATTGAAGAGGGTATCTTAACTGAGTTAAAAGAAACTGAGGAGAAGGAAGAACCTAAACAAGATGATGCCAAAGAAGAAGAAGTAGAAGAAACTGAAGAAGTTGAAGCTACTGAGAAAAAAGAAGAGACAATGTCAGATGACCAATTAGTAGAACTAATCTCAAAAGTAGTAAAAGAGGTTAAGGAACAAATGTCAGCAGAGTTGTCAGAAGTTAAAACCTTATTAGAAGAAAAGGTTGCAACATTAAACAATGAAGTAGAGAATTTCAAGAAAGCACCAGCTGCTAAGAAAATCACTAATTCAGCTTTTGAGTCATTAAAGGATTATGAAAATTCAAATGACATCAGAGTTAATAAAATTAAAGAGTTAAGAAAAAATCTTAACAAATAAATTAAAACTAAAACAAAAAACAAATGTCTTATATTGTATCAAGTTTAGGAAATTGGAAAGATGAGTCAGGTGCTATAATCACTCAGGCAATCTTAGAAGGTCAAACTGCTAGCCTTTCACAAGTAGTAGCTGGTATCAAACATACCAAAACAATTAATGTAGCATCTTATGATGTTGCTCCATCAACTGCAGCATGTGGTTGGGTTAACTCAACAGGTTCTGATGTAGAATACACTCAAGTTGACTTAGTAGTAAACAGAGAAGAAGTTAAACAAGAACTATGTCCAAAGGACTTAGAAGATAAATACTTATCACAATACCTAAGAGCTGGTATTGCAGGTGATGAAGAAATCCCATTTGCTGATTCAATAGCATCAGGAGTAGCTGCTAAAGTGAAAAGATATGTTGAAGAAAAATTATGGACTGCTACAACTGCAGGAGGTGATGCATTCAATGGTTTTGGATACACAATTGATTCAGTTAACACTGCAGGTGTAAATGCAACTACAGGTTCTGTAGCAATCACTAACACTAATGGTTTAGAAGAAGTAGATAAGATGATATTTGCTTTACCAGCTGATGCACAGGAACAAGAAATCTTAGTATTTATGTCTGTTGCTAACTTTGCTAAGTATAAAGCATCTTACAGAAATGCTAACTTATTCATCACTCAAGGTGAGGAAATGAATGGTTCAGTATTAACTCATCCAGGTTTTGTCAATGTAAAAGTTGTTGGAACACCAGGTATATCAACTGACAGAGTTGTTGCAGGTCCATCTGCAGGATTCTATGTAGGTATGGATGGATTAGATGATATGGATGCAATCTCTATCTTCTATTCTCAAGATAATGATGTTGTGAGATTAAAGACTGGGTTTAAATACTCATCAGCAATTGTATTTGAGACTTTATTCTCATCTAACCAACTATAATAATAATATCTGTAGAGGGGTGGGTTAGTTCTCACCCCATTACAACACAATAAATTAAAAAACTAAAAACACAATACTATGGGATGTAATTCATATATCACTGGAGCACAGGGACTTAGTTGTAGAAATTCTACAGGTGGAATTAAGAATATCTTTATTTTTGAAGATGGTGATACTTTATCAATCACTTCAGGAGCATCAGGTATTTCTGCTATATCATCTACAGACACTACTGACTTATACCAATGGAAGCTTCCAAGAGCAACTAGTAACTTCCAAGAAGTTATTAATGCTTCAACAGAGAATGGTTCATTATTTTATGAAGCAACACTAACATTTTCATTATTAGGTCTTTCTCAAGAGAGACAAGATGAATTAAGATTATTAGCAGCAAATCCAGCAGTGAGATTAATCATTGAGGATAACTCAGGAAACTATTGGTTAATGGGTAAAGCTAATGGAGCAGATGTTCAGACTTCAACATTATCTTCAGGTTCAGCATTTGCTGACAAAGTAGGTTATGAAGTTGTTATGTTAGCTCAAGAACCTTATGGGGTAGAGAGATTTGATGTTGCTGATGAAGCTGCATTTGAAGCTTTATTCTCAGGAACAATCACTTTAGTGAAAGCATAATACCTTTTAATACTAATAAAAGTTCTCTAAAGGGGAGACTTGTGAAACCACAGGTCCCCCTTTTTTTATATTTATAATCAAAGACCAATTATGTTATATGTTAAAGATGGTATTGTAAATCCTGTTTCTCTCACACTTAGGGAGAACACCACAATATCCCCTGTATACTATTTGTTTGAATTTCAAAATGATTTTACAAAGGATAAGGTGTATGACCTTCCTACAATGGTATCATCAAATAGTAGGTATACAGAGTTCAATATTGATTTGGGAGAAAATGGATTAGACATCTCTCCTTCAGGATGGTGGTCATATAAGGTTTATCAACAAACATCACCAACTAATTTAGACCCTCTATTGTCTCAAGGACTAATAGAGAGAGGTAAACTATTGGTTGCTGAAGGTGATGAGAAAGAAGTAGAAACAATAAAGTATGTCTCAGATAATGAGAACAATTCCAACTATGTTTTTGTAGACATAGATAGTGGATTTGAAAGAAAAATATGGGGACAGACCCATGTAAAATTTGGTGAGGCTGAGTGGATTTGGTCTCAGAGTGAATAAAAAAAAATTAATTAAAAAAAACAAATGGGAGACTTAAGTAATAAGTTTATTGATGAAAGTTATGGGTCCTTACTAAAAACCACAGAGGACACAGGTTTATCAGGAACAACTAAGACAACAATTCAGGATGGTAATGGAGTTGATACTGCATTATCTTTATCAACTGATAAGGTAGATGTAAATGGAGAATTACAGACATCAGGGACAACAAGAGTTCAGGGTGATGGTGAATTGGTAAATGTATCAGGTAATGTATCTCAATTTACAAATGATGCAGGGTATTTAGATGGTTTACCTGTAGATGTATTAAGAATTGGAGACAATGTATCAGAATTAAATAATAATTCAGGATATCTTACTGCAGGGACTATACCAAGTAATGTGATGAAAGAGGGTGAGAATGTTTCACTTCTTACAAATGATGCTGGTTATCTTACATCAATCCCTACCAATGTAATGGTTGAAGGAGAGAACAACTCATTATTAAACAATGATTCAGGATTTATCTCTTCAATTCCAAACACTTATTTGGAATCAGGGGATAATGTATCTGAACTTACAAATGATTCAGGTTATTTAACATCAGGAACAATACCATCAAATGTGATGGAAGAAGGTGATGATATCTCTCTTTTAAATAATGACTCAGGATTTATCACAGGTGTTAATGATGGAACTTTACAGGTTGCAGGTGGAGTAGCACTTCCTAACACAAAAATTGGATTCACTGATAATTTAGGAAATGAAACAGGATTAACATTAGAGAAGGGTTTTGGAGTTTTTGGGTTTGAGAATGATACTTTATTAACTTCAAATGCAGCACTTCTCTTTAAAAACAATTATTGGGATGTTAACAATTCACCATTTGCAAATGCTGGAACTACAGGTATCCTCATGAAAGACCAAAATAATGCAACCACTTTCCAATTTTCTCAGAACAGGTTTGGTGGTGTAAATTATTATACTGCTGGTAGTAATCAACCACACATATTCCAAAGTAATGGAAATTCAAGAATTGATGTAAATAGTTTTGGTAATGCCAATAACTCTGACAATTGGCATGAAGCATACAATTCTAATATAAATAATCTTACATTAAATGGTGATACTCTTGAAGCTTATAGTAGAAATAATGGAATTATTACTGATGTTGATTTATCTTCACTTAAAGGTGTTGAATCAGTAGTTGCAGGAATAAATATTAGTATTGATACTTCTGACCCTGCTAATCCAATTGTTAGTGCCTCAGGTGGAGGTGGTGGTGCTGCTCAACCTGGTTTATCTTCTACAACAAGAGGTATTAAAATGGGTTCAGGAAACACTAATGATTTATGGAGATTAACATATGTCCCTGATACATATGGGACTGCTAGTAGTAGTATTTCTAATAACCAATTAAAAGTTGTTGCATTACAACTAACTGAAGGTCAAACAATTAGAGACTTCTCTGTTTATGTTAGTAGTGCTGGTGGTGTTGGTAATGTTGAAGCAGCAATATATAAATCTACAATTGATAGTAATGGTCAATTAACAGGTGGAGCATTAGAAGCAAGTTTTGGAACCTTTTTAGTTAATACAACAGGACAAAAGATTATTACAGGTGTTGACCATGTATTAACTTCAACAGAAGAAGATGTATACTTTTTAGCTATACACAACAAATCAGGAGCATCTGTTGGTATACAAGCAGTATCAAGCACAAATTTAGCAGGACCATACTATCATGGAACATTATTTAGTGCTACAATGTATAGAGGTAATACCTATCATTCAACACAATCAGGTTCATTACCTACAACAATAGATGGGATAAGTTTTAATAAATCAACAGATTTCCCAATTTTTGGAATAAGATAAAAGATAAATACTAAGAATACTATGAATACAGAAATAATTAACCAAATGGTATGGAGGAAATTAGAAGATGGCACTATGGAGTTAGTTTCAAATAAAGATATAGAAATTGAGACACCATCAACTGATGATTTAATTAAAGATAAAGAAGATAAACTTCTAGAGATGTATAAGGAATTAGAAGAACTAAAAAATAGATAAGATGAAAGGAAAGGTATTTAGTTTTGGTTTAGTAGAAAATCCTAATAGCATTGAAAAAAGGGGTCAGAAATGGGTCTCATGGGGACAGGGTAATGATTATCCTGTATACCTTCAAGGGCTAGCACAGGATAGTGCTTTACATTCCTCAATCTTAAAATCAAAGTTAGATAACATTATTGGTGAAGGTTTAAGAAGTAAATCTAATCCTGAGGTGTTAAGGTTTGCTAATAGTGATGGAGAGAGTTGGGATGATATAATGATGAAGATAACAAAGGATTTTGTCCTTTATGGTGGTTTTGCTTTAAATGTGGTTCATACCAATAGTAGAGAGACCATTGAGGTATTCCATTTAGATTATTCATATGTAAGACCTGGTAAGAAGGATGAGGATGATAGAGTTAAGGAATATTACTATTCAACAAAATGGAACAACACAAAGAAGTATCCACCAAAAAGATATGAGTGTTTCTCAATGATGTCTGAAGAGGATTCAACAATCTTTGCATATACACCATATGTATCAGGTAGAGAGTATTTCCCTATTCCTGACTACTCAGGAGGGATACCAGCAATTAATTTAGGTATATCTATAGAGAAGTATCACAACTTTAATTTGAACTCAGGAATGAGTCCATCTCTATGGGTTCACCTTCCAACTGAATTGGAAACTGATGAGGAGTTAAATGACTTCTATAGAAACATTCAGGACAACTATTCAGGTATTGAGAATGCTGGTAAGTTCATTTTAACCACATCTGATGGTATGGACTTAAAACCTCAAATTGAAACCATTACAACCTCTGTAAATGATGATTACTATACATCAGTATATGAGTTGGTAAAGACAAATGTATTAGCAGCACACAGATTAACATCAGGACTTTTGATTGGTATTAAGGATAGTTCAGGTTTAGGTTCTAATAAAGATGAAATAATCACTGCTCAAACACACTTTTTAAACACCACAATCAAACCATACCAAGACCAAATTATATCTATTATAAAGAGGTTCTTAAGACTTAACTTAAATGGTTTAAACTTAGATTTGTATATTGAACAGAATAAACTATTTGATGATGAGGGAGACCTAAATGTATAGATTATGAAAAATGTATTATTAATAAGTGAAGAGAAGTTAAAATACTTCAGTGAGTTAGACCCAAACTTAGATTATGAGGAATTGATATTACCTTGGATTAAAGTTAGTCAGGATACCAACTTACAGGAGGTCATTGGAACAAGATTTTTAAAAGGATTATATAATGGTGTTAAGACAAACTCTTTATCACAGACATATAAGGATTTAATCAATAACTTCATTGCAGACCTTCTAATCCACTATACCATCTATAATGCTCTACCTACTATCTCAATGAGAATTAAACAAGCAGGGGTCATTAGAAACAACACAGAGACAGGAACAGGGATTGATAATAGTGATGTAAGAATGTTAAGACAACAACATAAGGAATTGGGTCAGTTTTATACAACAAGATTGGTTGAAGAATTATGTGATAACCCAACAAAGTATCCCCTGTATGTAAATCCAGGGACAGAAGGTATGAAACCTAATAAAAGTAAGAATAGTTATAAGAATGGTTTTGCTTTCCCAAAGAGAGGTTATTACAACTCTGACAATGCACCTTCTTCAAATTCATAAGTTATGAAAAATACAATACTAAATATCATTACTCAAGATAAACTTATACTGACTAATGGAGCAGTATTGGGATTGTCATTAACAAATATAGAGATGATACTAAAAATAATATTATTAACCACATCTATTATATGGACAGGTATAAAAGTATATAATGAATTAAAAAAGAAACATGATGAAAGAAAAGATTGATTTATTTTTATCTAAGTGGATATCAAGGAAACTAGTTGTTTTTGTAATTGGTTCAACAGGTTTATTCAGTGGGGTATTAACCTCAACTGATTGGGTTATTGTAGCAACAACCTACATAGCCATTGAAGGAGCTACAAATATAGTTGAAAAACTAATGAAGGTTAAGAATGGTTGAGATTAATGTAAAATTCTCACACAAAGACTTAACCTATACTTATCAAGGGGTAAGGGATGAACAATTCCACAAACAACTTGAAGAAGACAAACTACTTATTAAAGAAGACAAATAACTTTACTAAAGAAAAGGGGGTGATAGAAAAAAGGGTGGTTTATCAGACCACCCTTTCTATCTTAAAAGAACATCACTCCAAAGAAACCAAACAGGAATCAGTCTGTTTGACCTCTACATATATTATACTACAACAGATTAACAATATCAACTTTTTGGTTGGTATTTTTTTTTATGAGAAGTTTTTTCTATATTTGCTTATATTTATTATAAAGGAACAATATGAAAAACAAAAAAGAAGAATTCATTCCATATAGAGATTATGGATTTAATCACACACTTAATTTGGTATTATCATTCATCAATATGTATGGAAATACCTATGCATCTAATAAACACATATCAGAAAGGTTGAAGATTTCTATTTCAACAATCTCAAGAACATTAAAGAAACTTGAGGAGAGTAATTACATTAAAATATACAATCCAAATGGTAGAAGTAGGTTCATCAAATTGATTACCCAACCTAATCAAAATGAAGAGAACATAGTCAATATGACTAACATACCTAATCAAAATGAGGAGGTTAACCTAATCAAAATGACTAACAATAAGAAAGAGAACAATAAAGTAAAAAAGAAAGTTTATAATAAAGCATATAAGAAAGCTGAAGAGGTAGTAGAAGAGATTTTTATGGAACCTATTAAAAAAGATGAATTAGATTTACATGATTTACAAAATAGACTTAGTGAGCCTAATGATTATATTGATGAACTTTTAAATAAAAAACTTTCTTCAACAATTGATTAACCAAAATAAATAAATTATATTATTAAAAAGACAAAAGAATTATGAGCAACAATGAACCATTAAAAACAAGAATATTTGACTTAGAGAGCCAAATAACTTCTTCTCAACCTACAGATGTAGGTGTTGAAGACATTACATTGAGTATTGATACATTTACCAACAGAAAAGGATTAGAACAAAAAGTTTACAGGTATACAATACTTGGAGAAGAGATTAAGACTAATGTTCAAGTTTCTGACAATGAGTTAGAACAAATCAAGAAAGTGTTATTAGAACAGAGAGAGGATAAGAAAAACAATATCAAAAGAAAGAGATGATAACATTAGATTTACAAAAAGAAGATGTAGAGGCAGTATTAGATACCATAGCTACAAAGATGAATAACATTCTCAACTATGATGAAGAGAAAGTTGATGAGACAACCAAACAAGCATATATTTCTAGTTATCAAAAATTAGGAGACAATATTTACCAACAATTACTAAAACAAACAGAAAATGAGCAGCAACACCCAACAACAGATAATTAGACAAAGTTCACTAACAAGGTCATTAGAGTTCTTTAGAGAGAAAAACTTACAACCTTCCTTAACAGACATAGTATTATGTGCTGATGTCCTCACAGAGTGGGTTGAAACAGGTTCTATCAAGAGAATAAGAGAGTTAGATAACCATTATTTATTTGATAGTATATTAGAAAGGTCAAAATCCTAAGACTTTAAAATTGGATTGTTTTTATATATAGGTTAAGAGAGTAATTTGAATTGTTGTTTCATTTTACTCTCTTTTTTTTTGGCAGTATCAGAAAAAGTATTATCTTTGTATCTCACTTAAAAACCTATATAACATTATGAGAAAAAGAAAATCAGTAATCATTGATTACCCAATCCAAACCACACTTACAACTTATAAAACCTTCAAATCAGATGAAGAAAGAGAAAATTGGTTTCACTCAACCATAAAGAGAAAACCTGAATTTGATAATTCATATCATCATTGGTCTGACTATGTTGTTGAATTAGTTAAACCTTTAGGTCCTAATACTGAATATTGGGTAATAGGTTCATAAAATAAATTTGGCAGTCTAATATATTCACCTTATCTTTGTATCTCACAATTAAAAACAACAACATTATGAACAACACATTTTTTACTGAAGAAGAAATCCACTACCTCAACTCACTAGCACTTGATATTAAACCTAAAAACAAGTAATACTATGACAGACACTTATTCAAGAATGACAGACATCACAATGGAAGAATTACTAATAGACCTTATGTCTGATTACAGAGACTATCTCCAAGATGATGGGGTAAAGGATGAAATCCTTGAGAAGTTCTATGACAACCCTTGTTTCACACTCTCAGGTATGACTAAGGAACATGTATACAACTTTCACAACAGACTATCAAAAACATATGATGTGGTTGCTGAGTTGGAAGTAGAATTTGACTTACCATTTTAATCAAAAAAATAACAAACATATGAAAAGATTTGCTACACTAAGAAATGTTCCATGTATGAGAAAAATCAATAACCCTGGTTTAAAAGTGGATGAACTATATAACTTTAAAAATTGGGGATTGATTAACTATCATTTTAATTATCATAGGTATTTCCTACCATCAAATTGTGAATATACAACAACAAACCCTGTATATACCAATGAGGGTAATTTTGAGTTTGAGTTATGGGATGAGGGTAAACATATAGGAAACTATATTATAGAAAAAAATGATTTAAACCTTATTATAGATTATGAGGTTATAAAAGAAAATATATAAAGAGGTTTGTTTTAAGTGGAAATAGGAGGACAGAAATGTTCTCCTTTTTTTTGTCATATACTTGACACTTACAATCCCAATGTGTATACTATTATTATTAGACTTGTTTCTGCCATTACAAGTTTGAATAGTTTAAATTGTTATACAAAGAAGAGGAGACCACACATCTCCTCTTTTTTTATGCTTATTGATTAAATAAACTAACTTTTGTATTATTAGTAGATACTTATAGATATATGATATTTGATAAACACCAGTGGAGGTCCTTCTCAATGTGGATAAGGGAACCAAAAAACCAAGAAGAGATTAAAGTGTTCCAAGAACATTTGAATACATTATACCCTGAAATCAAGGAAGACCCTGATTGGATATTGAAGAAGTATAGGAATAAATATAATTGGTTGAGTAATTATCAACCTAAAAAGTAATATATGGATTGGAATACTAGAAAAACTATAGGAGATAAAGTAGAAGGTGATATTGCAAGATTGTATGTGGATTATGAACCTCAATTTCAAATTAAGTATGATAGTGTCAGTGGTATGAATAAGTGGAACCCTGATTATTATATGATGGATAAATGGATTAAATTAGGTCATGATGAAACCAAAGCACCTGATTTCTACTTTAAAAAATTAGACATCTATGCTGATGCTAAGAATTCAATTCAGATTATTAAGAAATCAAACATAGACCATTACTATGAGATGGGTCATTTAGGTAATAAGAGAACCTTTCTAATGGTTAAACAGGAGAACAGAGGGTTTTGTATGGTTGATGTAAAAGAACTTCAGGAGGAGGTCTTAAATAATGTTATATGGAACCCACCAATAGATGATTTTATAAAAGTGGATGGTAAATCAATGGGTGCTATAACAGAGGAATACATTGATGTGATGAGAGATTACCCACAAATATTAGAAATGTGTATACCATTTAATGAACTATTTACATAGTCAACAGGTAATTTATATTTAACTATGACAGAAGCAGTTTTTAATGAAATGATTAGGAAGATGATTACTCTGAATAAGACTAACATGAACTATAATCCATTTAAACATCAAATCAGGTCAGGTATAATGATGACAAACATTATCAATGATTTAAATGATGTGTTAAATTTTGTCTTAATTACATACAATATCTCACCAGATGATAAGAGGTATCTAGATGTTTCAGAAAGAGTATTTGGTATTGTAAGGGAACAAATAAAAATAGAGGTCTCAGAAGAGAACTATGAGTTTGCATACATTCTATCAAATGCATATAAAAAGTGGATAGAGCAGGTCAATGATTACATTGATGAAACATGGGAAGGTTATGACAAATAATGTTAACAAATGGATATCTAATAACTACAAAGATATCTCACAGATGTCTAAGAATATAACAAAGGGTCATAATGACTCAGATGAGTTATTACATAATTGTTTGGAACAACTAATGTCAAAATCAGAACAATTGGAAAATCTAAAAGACAAGGAACTCAAATGGTTCTTCTCAAGGATACTTTATACCAATTGGAATAGTAAGACCTCACCATATCATTATCAGTTCAGGAAACACTTCCAAAATACCTCAGAGTTATTGTTTGACCCTAGTGTTGATAATCCAAATGAGGAGATAGATAATAAGAAGATTGTAGAACAACAATTAATAGAAATAGACTTGGTGTTAAGAGACCTTAGATGGTTTGACAGAGCTCTATTCAATAAATACTATTATGAAGGATATTCTTATCAGAGATTAGCTAACAAAACAGGAATATCTTATCATACCATTGCTTCAACTATAAGAAGGGTGAAGAGAATAATAAAACAAAAGTTATGTTAAACATAATACTATTAACCCTATTGGTATTATCAGGGGTTAGAATAATCACAGAAATAAAAACAGAATAACTATGGGATGTGGATGTAAATCAAGAAAGGGTCAAGACCAATTTAAAGGATTGGAGATTAGGGAAACAAGATGGACCAAAAAGTTAATAACTGAAACTCTGTATATGTATAATGAATTGTTAAACAAGAAATCCAAAACATTAGAAGAGTGGGGGATTATCTTTCATATACATAATAAGATATTTGTCAACTCAACAATGACTGACACATTGAATATCAAACAGAGAGTTATTATACAGAAAAACCTAAACAACTTCTATAAAGAGTTTGAAAAAATAAATACCAATGAGCAAGGATAAACCAAAGAAGAAAAGAAAGACAGGTCCAAAGTTTACAAAAGCACAGAGAGAACAAGTGGTGAATACCTGTATGGAGAAGATACTCTATGAACACTACAATTGGAATGAGTTCTGTCAATGGATAAGAAGTGAACATGATATCATAGATGGAAATAAATTTTGGGTATATGCTTGGGAAAAGATAAGAAGTCAATTCTCAGATGAGAGAGAAGATATGATGCAGAAAGTATTACACTTATTATTTGACCTGAACAAAAGAGGAAGAAAAGATGATGATAAGAAAATAGAATTGGATACCATAAAAGAATTGTCAAAGATTATGGGTATATACCAAACTCAAGTCCTATCAGTATCAAGTGATGGAAATGGTAAAGTGGACATTAAATTGGACTTAGGAGACTAAATACAAAGTTAAAAAGATAATTACAAGTTATGGTTGTAAATCCTGAACTATTACCTAAACAAAAAATAGCTTTTAGAAAGTTAATTGATGACACTACAACAGAGGTTCTCTATGGTGGTGGAGTTGGTGGTGGTAAATCTTATTTGGGTTGTATGTGGGTGATTATATCCTGTCTTCAATATGAGGGTATTAGAATGTTGGTAGGAAGGAGTAAGTTAACACAATTAAAACTTACAACACTTAAGACCATGTTTGAGGTATTTGTAAATCTACAATTGAAGGAGGGAACACATTGGACATTCAATGGACAAACAAATGTATTCACATTCTATAATGGTTCAGAGATTATCTTAAAGGATTTATTCTTATACCCATCAGACCCTGAGTATGATTCCTTAGGTTCTTTAGAATTGACAGGAGGATTTGTGGATGAGGCATCACAGGTATCCTTCAAAGCATTTCAGGTAATCAAATCAAGATTTAGATATAAGATAAAAGAGTATGACATAACTCCAAAGATATTACTAACAACCAACCCATCACAGAATTGGTTGTATGAGTATTTCTATAAACCTGATAGGGATGGAGATTTGGAGGAGTATAAAACCTTTATACAATCCTTACCAACAGATAACCCACATTTACCTGAGAGTTATTTAAAGGAGTTAAAGAAACTACCTGAGGAAAGTAGGAAGAGGTTGTTGGAGGGTAATTGGGATTATGATAGTTCAATAGACCAGTTGTTCTCATACAATGATATCAACATGTGTTTCAATAATGATATGGAAGATGGTAGTTATTACATTACAGGGGATATAGCATCCTATGGTGATGACAGGTCTGTCTTATGTGTATGGAATGGTCTTAACCTCATCTCTATGGACATATTAACCCATCAGTCTATACCTAACATAGTTGAGAAAATAAAGTCCCTTAAAACCTCTTATAATGTCCCATTAAAGAATATCATAGTGGATGCTGATGGATTGGGAATTGGTGTTGTGGATTTGTTGAGGTGTAAAGGATTTAAGAATGGTTCAAGACCATTGAAGGAAGGGAACTACAACAATCTTAAATCACAATGTTATTTCTTATTGTCAGAATATGTTAAGGATGGTAAGATTAATTTTGGTGATATGAAGATGAGTTTACAGGAACAATTATCAAAGGAGTTAATTGCTCATAGAATAAAGGATGTGGATAAGGATGGTAAGAACCAAGTTATTCCAAAAGACCAAGTTAAGAAGAACATTGGTAAGTCTCCTGATATCTCAGATACCATAATGTTTAGGATGTGGTATGAACTACAACCTAAGGGTAGGTATAAGATAATGTCAGGTGGAGGAGCCAGATAATCAAAAATAAATTAATTATATTTAAGAATATGAAAGTAGAGTTTAATATAGAAGGTGTAGATTATGTATTACCTGAGAAGATGACCATTGGTCAGTATCAAAAGATACAAGGTAAACAAGACATAATGGGGGTTGATAAGAGTTTATTTATCCTTTCAGTATTAACAGGGTGTCCAATACAGACACTAAGAAAGGTTAAGACAGAACACTCAGCAAGGTTGTTTAAGTATGCTGACCTATTGTTTAAGGAAGAAGATACTAAATACCAACAGACATTTACATTTCAGGAAAAGAACTATGGGTTTATACCTAACCTAAATGAGATTACATTGGGTGAGTATATTGACTTGGACCACTTCATTACAGATGGGGTTGTTAAGAACCTACATAAGATTATAGCTATACTCTATAGACCACTTAAGTATGGTCAGAAGATAATGGGTAAATATGTGTGGGATATTGATGAGTATTCAACAGAAGATTTTGAGGACAGAGCAAATCTGTTTAAGGATTTGGAAGTAGAGAAAGCATTCTCAGCTAGTAGTTTTTTTTTGCATACAGGGCTTCAATCTATAAAAGTTATGAAGGACTCTTTAGTGGAGGAGAAGATGAGCTTGGAGATGATGGAGAAGATACAGAAGTTAGAACTCTTGGTCAAGAAGATGGACCATCATTTAATGAACACTGGGGTTGGTATGGAGTCCTAATGAACTTGGTTGAAAGGGACTTCTCAAAGATGGAGGAGACACTTAAGAGACCTGTTAAAGAATGTCTAACATATCTTTCATATATGAAGGATTATAATAAAGAGATTGAAAAGGAACATAAGAAACAAGAAATAAAAAATAGAAGATAATGAATAAGACTTACAAAAACATTGTTGAGGAATTTAAGAGTTTAGCAACAAGACATAAGATGGTAAACTCATTCAACTCAGGAGATATCTATGATATTAACTTTGATGATGAGAATAAGAAACCAATATACCCATATGTCCATTTGGTTCCACAACCATCACAGATGTTGGAGAATGAATTGTTGTTTACCTTCAACCTTATTGTAATGGATTTGGTTGATACAGAGTTTGCTAATCATTATGATATTCAATCAGACACCATCAGGATTGCTCAGGACATTATATATGAGTTTAAGGGACAGAACCAAGTGGAACAGATATTAGACCCCACACCAATCAGTGTATTCACTGAGAGGTTTAATGATGAGGTATCAGGTTGTAATGCTACAATCACCTTATCAGTTCCTCAGGAAATAAGTATATGTGAAAATCCATTTGAGTAATGGGATTAGAAAGGTTATCAGGTTTTGGATTTGAGGTAGACAACTCTCAATTAATTAAAGCACTGAATGACTTTGCTCAGACTATTGTTGTTCCTTATATGAGGGACCTTACCAAAAAGAAGGCTTATGACAAGGGAGGGATATACCAATCTATTAGGTCAGAGGTTGTTCAAGGTGGAGGTAATACAGGAATAGGAGCTGGTGATTATGCCATCAATATAGTGATAGATGAACCTGGTTCTAACTACATAGATTTTGTTGAGAAGGGTGTAAGAGGTTCAGAGTCAGGAGCTAAAGCTCCATCATCACCTTATAGGTTTGGAACAGGTTCAGGACCAAGAGGTGGATTAACAAGAAGTATTACAGAGTGGTCCCAAAGAAAAGGTTTATACAAATATAGATTTGGTATCATTAAAAACATATATAAGTATGGATTAAGAGCAAGACCAATATTGGACCCTACTTTTGATTATGCACAGAAACTAATTGAAACATCATATGAACAGAGACTTGAACAGGGGTTTGCTGATGATATGAATAAGATAATAGACAATCTAATAACAGAAATAAATAATAACTAATTATGATAACAACTAATTATGGAACAGATGGTAGAGATGTGTATAAGAAACCATCCTTTATCCAACCAGCATATAGTATAAATGGAGCCACAACTCTATCAGATAAAACTGCAGAACCTAACCATAGGTTCTTATTTGATATATACATTAATGATGAAAAGGTTGCAAGGGTTAAGTCTTTAGCATCTTACCTCAACTATGCATCTGTTGAGATATCAGATATTCTTAAGAACTATGTTGAGGATAACTTTAACCACTTAACACCAAGACCATCACCTGATGAAGATAGACAGACAAACACACAATTGTATATTGTAAATACAAATTATCTTGTAATGAAATCTGTTAAGATATTAGCAGGTGAGGAGTATAAGGTAAATGGAGCATTAACCATATTTGATGGGTTTGATAGTATAGGAGAACCATCAGTATATGTGTCATCATGGTATTCATCATATCATGCTATGGATGCTAATTCTGAGGAGGTTTTAAGAGCATCAGGAGACTTAAGTAATGTTCAGTTCAGTTCCAATCATTTAGATGTCTTAGAAAGGATTAATAAGGGTATGATGAATACTGCAGGATATGATGGTGGTAGTAATTATTATGAAACCTTAAGTGGTAATCAATACAACACCTTATATGTTAATGATAATATTAAGGAGTTATCACATAGACCTTTAAAGAGATTAAGGTTTGAGGGTATACCACAGAGTGCTTCATTCTATGAGACCAACTATATTACATTATGGAATAAGAAAAGTGATAATAACAATCAAAACCCTGCTAACTATGATAGAGCAACCATTGGTAGAAACTTCTCTAATGATGATGAGGTTGTAGAACCATTTGGAAGGATTGAACCATATAATAATTATAGACAAAGAATACAAACCATAGGTTATGAATTTTATGACCCATCAGGTTTATTAGTTGATGAGGTAAGATACCAACCTAATAGTCCTGTATTTAACCAACCAATATATGACACATTTGGATTTGATTATGAAATTTATGGAGATGGTAGGTTTACAGGTCAAGGAGAAGGTGTTAGTAAATCTAATCAAAGAAAGATTGAGACAGGTTGGGAATATGTTAAATACAATACCTTTAAAGAAGGTAGTAGAGTTAATATAACTAATGATGCTTATGATGGAGATTTTACATATGGTGGTGAAAATATTATGTATAATGTAGCTGGAAGGTTTACTCCTGATGGAGTAAAATATATGGAAGGTGATAAGATATGTGATTATAGAGGACCAGCTGAGTTATTAACTTATAGGTATATTGCACAAAGTAATGATGATAATTCAGTGTATAAGAATTGGGTAGGGTTTAATAACCTAAATTCATTTAAAGATATTGAGAAACTTACAACCCATAAGGAAAATGCTAATTCACCAAACACTCAAGCATCAACATTCTCATGTTATGCAAAAGCTCAATATGATAATGTAGAAGGATTTCAAGGTAATATACCACCAATTGGTGGAACAGGTCAAGGTCAAGGTCCATTACTTAATACATATAGTGGTTCAGGTCAACAGGGAGCAAACCCTTATACACAAGTTTATACTCAAGCAGGTTTTTATAGATTTACATGGGAGTTCTTTGATATCCCTGATAGATTTGTATTAACATATGCAGCTCAAGGATTACCAACTGATGGTGATATAATCTATGATTCAGGGTATATGTCAGATACAGGGGTTTTTGAGTTTGATAATCCTAATGGTTTATGGTTAGGTATGTATATCTATAGAGAAAATGCAGGAACTGCATGGGAGTATGAAGTTAACATATATGAAGACCCTGAATGGGACCCAAATCTTGTTATTGCTAATTTAGCACAGGGTAATAATTTTGCTATACTTCAAGATGATGAATATGATACAGGAATAATTGTTGGTTTAGATTCAAACTTACCTGAAGAATATGACTTAACAACAACAAGATATAACTTTAACTTAGCACCATCATTAAAGGTTTATAACCTTGATGAAAGTAGATTTGCTACCTATGAGGAGGTAAAGAGTTTAACAGGTAGAAGTCTTGAAGGTATAAATTATACAGGTGTTAATGGAAGAAGTGTTATTGAAGTATTAACTTCTAAGACTATTGGTCAGAATATTTCTATGGATAGTGGAGATGATTATGAACAACTATTAATGACATTCCAAATTAACCCTGTTGTTAATACTGCTACTATGGATGAGTTTTTATTATTACCTGGTGTATATACAGGTATTGGTAGAGCTAGTAGTTTACCTGCCATTAGTAGTTCTAGAATTTACACAAAGGTATGGAGAATTATGAATGGTAATGACAAGTCCCTTAAGAATGCTAACCAAATGAAACTTAAGTTATATGATTTTGATAATAACTTTAACCTACTTAAAGAAGAGGTTGGTAATGCTGGTAAGTTCACCACAAACATCAATGGATGGGGTCCAAGTTCAAGTTTCCCTGCAGGTTTATTTCACACCACATTAACAGATACACAATATTTTACATATGGTGTAAATGGAAACTTATGGAATAAAGACACAGGAGAAGGATATGGTTATTTAGGTAATTACCAAAATCAACAAAAGGTTGGTAGAGGTAATATGAGAAACATACCTGCTCAACCAAATAGTGGTCATATTATTTTATCATCAGAGTATCAATCATATTATCAAGGAATGCCAGCATGGTATTTAAGTTATATGTTATCAAGGGAGACTGATACTTTAATAGGACCTAACCAAAGAATCTCAGGTGTTGTTGCTGATTCACCATCAGGTAAGATGTTTATTCATGTTAGTATGATGGTATATGTAAAAGATAATCCTGAATTATCAACATATCCTAACTATACAAATCTATATATGGGATTTCCTGGTTTTACAGGTCAACCTTTAAGTCCTTTAAGAAGGAATGTGTATAGAGCAGAAGATAAAGGGAGATGGAAAAGAATGTATTGTATTCAAGAAGTTCCAAACACTGACCAAGATTCTGGTATATCTTTTCAGAGTAGAGTTGAGTTGTTGGTAGATACATATAGTAATACAGATTATCAAGTATGGCAAAGCAAAGATTTAATCTTTGGTGATGTAAGGGTTAGTTATTTATTTGGTGAAACAGAGAGTGATAGAGTAGAAGAATCATATAAGTTATATGACAGAAACTTAGTTCAGATAAATGGTAATCAAGAACCACACTTAATTGAATCAGGTGATTTACTTAGAAATGAAGCACACTCATTATTTTGGTTGAATAAGTTTGGAACATGGGATGACTACAGATTTAGAGCAAGAAGTCTTAAGACCACAGAGGTTAAGAGAACTACAAGGTCTACAGGTTTAGATAAGTTAGGAACATTAAATGACACCTATGTAAGAGGTAAACAAGAGTTTGGTGATACTATCAACTATAGTTTACAGGCTACTGACATTTATGAGTTAACAACAGATTATATAAACCAAGAGGAGAGAGAATGGTTTGAGAATATCTTTACCTCACCAAAACATATGATGTATGATGAGTTAACTGATGCATTTATCAGGGTAAATATATTGAATAAAAAATACACAATTATAAATAAGAAGAACCAAAAACTTTTCCAATTAAAGTTGGAGGTTCAAGTATCACCTGAGATTAGGACTTTACAAGTTTTAGGTGGTTATTAAAATATAGATATATGTTAGTATTAAAAGTTAGAGAAGGTAATACATGGAAGGATTTAGACCTTTATGGTAATGAGTCCATCAATTTTAATAAGTCAGTCTTAGAAGTTCAGGAGTTTGAGAAGAGAGCTTCTGACTTTACAAAGACTTTTAGAATACCAGGAACTGCTTTCAACAATCAGGTTATGGGGAACATCTTTAAGATTAATCTTGAGGATAGTTCTTTTGACCCTAAACAATCTTTAGAGTGTGCTATTACCAATGCTGGTAATGTAATCATTGTGGGTTCACTTAGATTGGAGAAGATGTATGTGAATGTTGGTAAGGTTGACTATGAGGTTGTGGTATATTCACAGGTTGGTTCCTTATCATCACAGACATCAGAAAAAACATTATGTGATTTAAACTTCAATGAGTATACACATGATTTAACATTTGATAATATCAGGGACTCATGGACATTAGCATTGTTTAATGGTGATATTGTATATCCATTTATACATTATGGTTATGATGATGAGGATGTAATACCTGATATTGAGTTTACCTTAAGTGGTTATTCATTTGACAATCCAGGTTCAGCATTACCTTATTGGTATTACAAACCAGCAATTAGAGTTAATAAGGTTATTGAGAAGATTATAGAATCAGCAGGATATGAGGTCCAATCTGATTTTATGAATACAGATGACTTTAATAACTTGTATATGCCTTTATCCTTCTCAAGTGAGTTTGGGGTTCAGACATTGGATGATATTAGTTTCTATGCTAGTTTATCTACTGATGATGCTATACCTGTAGGAGACCACAATGTAGTATTTGATATTGAGATATCAGATACATCTAACCAATATAATAGTTTTACAGGTTTCTATACATTTGACAGAGAGGGTAGTTTCTCTTTTAAGGTTGATTATACTTTATCAACAACTGATTGTTGTGAGTATGAAGGAGACCCATATTATCACTTATATGATAGATGGACAAGACTAAGAGGTGGAACACTTAGTTATTACAATGAAAGATTTTTAGGATATCAATGTGATGTAGATAATGTAAGTTTTACAAAAGATATTACAATACAGGTAGGACCTGGTCAAACATGGCAGGTTGGAGACCAAATAGCTTTTGGGACTTCTAAGAGAGTTATAGATTGTAATCAATACACAATAACATCAAGTGATAATAATCACTCTGACATAACTTATTATGGGTGTGAGGATGATACTACACCAATTACCTTAAGGGTATATGCTGGTTCACCTGAAACTATATGTGCTAACCCTGATATACCACCTGTATTTACACAACATTCAGGAACCATTGTTGATAATGGACCATGTCCTGCAATACATACATGTGATGCTACAATAAACTTCTTATCAACATTCTTATTGTATGATACACCTTCAGAACCTGGTATTGGTTCATCTGTTCTTATCAGTCAGAATATGAATTGTGATACTTCACAATTGGATTTCTTAAAAGGTATATTCCAACATTATAATATGGTTGTTGTCCCTGACCCTGATGACCCTGTTAAGTTAATCATTGAGCCATGGAACAATTGGGTAAATGCTCCTGATGTTGTGGTAAGAGATTGGACAAACTTCTTAGACACAGGTAAAGATGTTGTTGTTCAACCATTGGTTGATAATGACAATAGATATGTGAAGTTATATGATGTTGAAGATGATGATAGATATAACAAACTATACCAAGACAATCAAAACCAAATATTTGGTGAGGTATTGTTTGATGCTGATACACAGATACTATCCAAAGTAAAAGAGGTTGAGACTATATTCTCACCTACACCTAGTGATGGTGTGGATGGTAATCCAAGATTTATTATACCTCATCTATATGAACAGGATGATGCTGGTAACAAATCACCATTTGCTACCAACCCAAGAATATTATACTACAATGGTTTAATCCTTAACACACAAGGAAGTTATTGGGTGAGAGATGAGAATGATATATCATATCAACTTTATACCTTCCCATGTATGTCAATATCTCAATATCTATATGGTAGTGATGTTATTGATAGAGATAAGAGGGTATTAAGTTGGAATAATGTTAATAACTATTATTCTCAATTGACAGGTTTTAATACTTCAAATATGACAGGTAGTTATTATGAGTTATATTGGAAAGAATATTTTGTTGATATATATGATAGTGATAGTAGATTAATAACTGCTTATTTTAACTTACCATTCCAAGAGTTTATACAGACAAAGTTAAATGATAAGATACAGATATCAGGTCTGTTTGGTAATACTCAATGGAGAATTAACAGGATTATTGATTATGATTTAATGGACCCTGGTAAGACAAAGGTTGAGTTGACTAAGATACTACAGGAACCTGAACCAATTAAGGAG
>Ga0228631_1000356_pt1 | contig 27596 bp, 28 predicted proteins | sample 39DmetaG_FD_183049 | JGI IMG/M metagenome (GOLD analysis project Ga0228631, IMG submission 183049) | Seawater microbial communities from Monterey Bay, California, United States - 39D | ecosystem: Environmental > Aquatic > Marine > Coastal | place: USA: California | collected 2016-09-28
GGAGAAAAATTTATTTTATATAACCTGCTTTAGTCATTTCACGTATTGCAAATTTTTGGCTATTTGCTAATGCATCTTCAACGCTAGACTGACCCGCAAGTGCTGCAGCAACTTGCTGACCTACATAGTTACCAATACCTTGGAATTCAGGAATAGCAACGAATTGAACGCCTGTGTATGGTGTTGGTAGAAGTGTTGCGTCTGCAGGATCAACTGACAAGATTGCATCAACAACAGCTGGTGCAAAAGGTGCAGCTTCTATACGACGTGCATCTTCTTCAACTGATTGACGTGTTCCAGAAGGTACAGCAACCCATCCTTTAGTCTCCCCAACCATTTCAAAATATTCTTTAGATGTTGACCACTTTAGGAAATCTTTAGCAGCATCAACTTGGTTAGAGCTTGCTGGAATTGCAAGTGCCCATGACCAGAACCAGCCTGTGCCTTTATCTGTTGCTTGCTTTGGCGCTTTAACAAATTCAGTTACGTCGGCAACAGTTGAAGTTGCAGGGTTTCTAACATCCCCAGCAGCTGATGTAGCATCAACCCATGTTGCACATTTGCCATCTTTGAAAAGAGCGCGATTTTCGTTGTGACCATTCGCAGAAGCTCCTGGAGGGCCTGAGTTTAACATTAAGTCTACATAGTAAGTAACCGCAGCGTTCCACTCTGGGCTATCTAATTGAGGGTTCCAAGCTTCGTCGAACCAGCGTGCACCGAATGCATTTGCAACTGTACCGACAAATGCCATATTCTCACCCCAACCAGCTTTACCGCGTTGACATGTTCCGTACATTCCGTTGTCAGGATCGTGCACAGCAGCAGCTAATTCAGCAAATTCAGTATATGTCATTTGCTCAGATGGCATCTCAATGCCAGCTGCTTCAAAAACGTCTGTTCTGTAAAACGTGAACGATGTTTCAGAATATAATGGAAGCGCATATAGGTTTCCGTCTGCAGACAACCCGTTACGAACCAACTGGAATACATCATCTAAATCGTAATCTGCGTCATTAGCAAAATCATTTAAAGGTGTTAACCATCCATTTGCGCCCCAAATTGGAGTTTCGTATGCACCAATGAACATAATATCAAATGACCCACCATTTGTTGCAATGTCCTGCGTTGTACGCTGCCGTAAAACGTTTTCTTCCAACACAACCCAATTAATTGTGTTACCTGTTGCTTTCTCCCACGCTGGGGCAAGCTCTTGCATAGTAATCATGTCTGCATTGTTTACTGTTGCAATTGTTATTTCATCAGCCACAGCGAACGAAGAGGCAATTCCATAGCTAATTGCTGTGGATAATAATATATTTTTAATAGACATTTAAGTCCTCCCTTTTTTACACGTGCAAACATAAGCGCAGAATCACTTCGTTGTGTCAAGATATTTTTGCACGTGTAAAAATTATTCTTAAAGTGCAGGATTTTATCAGGTAGACTCTCTGATCTTAAGCGTACCTTCTAATCGTTGCATCAAAGTTACTCCATCTCGACCATTACGAATACGATTAATCAAAAGTTTGACTGCCTCATTGCCAATATCGTCAACTTCTTGAGCAACAGTTGTTATGGATGGGAAAATATAGCGACTTAATGGATGGTCATCATGTCCTGCAATACGTAGCTCGCCTCGGGATCCAGAACCACCAAAAAACAGATTATGTGTATTAGCAGCGCGAATTGCACCAATTGCTATTCTATCATTAGCACATAATAAAGTTGCATCAACATAACGCCCCTGCCCAAAATGACTATCCATTACTTCAAAACCGTATTGCTCAAATTGCCATGACGAATTACCTTTCGGAGTATCAACGATCTCAGGTTGAATTCCAAGTTCACGCATCTTTTCAAAGTACGCCTCCTTCCGCTCTATAGCATTTGTGTTCAAATTAGGCATAGCCAGAAATATTGGAGCCTTACCGCTACGACAAAGGTATTCAACTATTAAACCAATACTTTTTTCATTATCAGTCCCAACAAAATCTGAATTAGGCAATGGTTTTGATGGTCTAGAATCCGCAAATATTATTGGAAAGTCAGAAACAGCAGATTTAAAAGCTTCAAAATTCCCTTCAATTCCTAGTGGTGCTATAATTGCTCCATCTACATTCATAGATCGCAATTTATTCACTGCCTGCTCTTCATAGTCTTTTTCACCATGAGAGCTTTGAGTAATAATCGTATAACCAGCTACTCGCGCAGCCTTCTCTATTGAGTCCAGCAAACTCGCAAAAAATAAATCTTGGAAACGTGGGACAATTACACCAATTAAACCAGTCGTTTTGCGGTTTTGACGAGTAGCCAAAAAGTTGTAAACATAATCTACTCCCTCAAGACGATCTTTAATTTTTTTTGAAGTAGAGGGCAACACTTTTGCCTCATCCTCAAAGAAACGCGCCAAGGTCGGTCGAGAGATACCAATAGCTTTTGATAATTCTTTCATCGTATTAATCTTGGGTTTATTCATCTATTCATTCCATTTTTTTATCCACATATACATGAAATCTGTAAGATAAAACAATATATATTTTGACATGTGTAAAAAGTTGACTATTAATATATATAAAAATTAAGGAATCAAATGCTTCAAAAATCCAAAATAGTCACTTTAGGAGAAATACTTGTAGAATTTGTTTCACATAAGAAAAATTGTGGCTTACATGAAATTACTAACTTTTCTGGACCGTTTCCGAGTGGAGCACCTGCGATCTTCATTGACCAAGCATCTCGCATGGGGGCCAATACTGAAATTATCGGAGGTATTGGAAACGATGGTTTTGGTCAATGCATACTCAAACGGTTTAAAACAAATAATGTGGGAACAACCGGCATTACTGTCAACTCAAACTGTCCTACGGGCACTGCATTTGTAACATACTATGATAATGGAAGCCGCGATTTTATCTTTCATTTAACGAACACTGCAGCAGACAGCTTTTCACTGAAACAAGCTTTGTTTAATCCGAGTGATACATTTCTACACATTTCAGGCTCCTCACTTGGCAATCCAATAATGCGTCAAATGATTATGGAAACAGTACGAAACGTAGATAAAGCAGGTGGATACATCAGCTGTGATCCTAATGCTCGCGCTAATTTGATGAGTGATGCCGCAGTTATATCCTCTTTAAGCGAAGTAATAGAACGTAGCACTTGTTTGATGCCCAGCACTAGTGATTTAGAATATCTTTTTCCAAAAGTATCCGAAGAAGCTGCAATAGATCAATTACTACAATCAAAGACAAAAATAATAGCCCTCAAACGAGGGTCTGATGGTTCCACAGTGATTGGGAATGGCGATAGATTTGATTATGAGGGACACTTTGTAGAAGAGATTGACCCAACTGGAGCAGGTGATTGTTTTGGTGGAACATTTATCTCACTTTTAAGCCAAGGTGCTTCTCTTTATGATGCTGGCAAACAAGCTAATGCAGCTGGTGCGTTATCAGTCAAAAATCGCGGTGCAATGGAGGGCAACTCTTCACCAAAAGATATAGCTGATCTGATTAATAAAAAATATGAGCAAATAGCATGAATATCATTAAAGAGCTGATTGAACGCAACAGAGCCGGTGAAGCTATTGGACTACCTTGTTTCTGCAGTGCAAATGAACATGTATTAAGATCTATTTTATCTTTTACAAAAAAAACTGGATTCCCAACAGTTATTGAAGCAACTTGCAATCAAGTTAATCAGTATGGTGGTTATACTGGAATGACTGCTGAAACCTTTAAAAACTGGCTGAACACGATGGCTTCAGAAATTGGTGTTTCTATGGATCAAATTATTCTTGGAGGAGATCACCTTGGTCCCAACCCTTGGAAAAACGAACCATTAGATATCGCTATGGAAAAAGCACGCGAACTGGTTAAAAGCTATGTTCAAGCAGGCTTCAAGAAGATCCATTTGGATACCAGCATGGCTTGTGGTGGAGAAGCCAGCCCAACATTTAAACAAATTGCAGAACGTGCAGCGGATCTTTGTGCTGTTGCAGAAAAATATGCACCTAATCCATCAGATCTATTTTACATTATAGGTACAGAAGTCCCGATTCCCGGTGGAGAAACAGAAGAACCAGATGCACTTAATCTAACATCTGTTGAACGATTTCATGATACAATTGAAACACATCGCACTGCATTCGCATTTCGTGGGTTAGACAATGCTTGGTCTCGAATTATCTCTGTTGTTACTCAGCCTGGTGTGGATTTTGGACATACCTCAATTTATCCGTTCATATCTGAAAAGGCCAAACCTTTAAGTAAAGCAATCCTTGAAATAGATAAACTTACTTTTGAAGCTCATTCAACCGATTATCAAAGCAATACAGCACTTAAAGCACTCACACAAAATCACTTTTTTTTCCTAAAAGTTGGTCCTGAATTAACTTTTCGGTTTCGTGAAGCCATTTGGGCCCTTGCAGAGATTGAAGAGCAAATAAGCGTTAATGAAACTTCGGAAATCCGAAACGTTCTTATACACCGAATGATTGAATCACCAGCTAATTGGAAAAACTATTACAGCGGATTAGATGATGATGTAGAACAACTAATGGTTTACAGTTATAGCGACCGTATTAGATATTACTGGTCAGATAAATACGTGGCCTCAGCATTATCAAATCTAATAATAAACCTATCATCAAAACTATTGCCTGAAACGCTTATTTCACAATCATTCATGGGACACGAGTTTGGAAATATACCTACTAACCCAAATCATCTGATTGAAGGTCATATCCACAAATGTGTAAATCGCTATTTTGAAGCGGCAGGTTTCAATTATAGAAATAATTAGAATGTGCTGAAGAAAGGTTGCAAAGATGAGTAATCGAATTGATAGAGATGAAATGGGCGTTGCAACTCCAACAAGCTTTCAAAACAAAAAAACCTATTTTGAGTTTCTCAGTCATTTTGAAACTAGAAATTTAGAAAAAATAAAAGCTGGTGTTCTTAATCACTTTGATGCCAGTGCAAAAGTAAATGCCAGCCACCCAATCAATGAAGCCGTTCAAGGAATTGGCTATTATTTAGATATAATTCTTCCAATTGCACAGTCACTTGATGGCTTTACTCGACAAAATTACATTGTTCTTGGCGGTGAGTACCAAGGCACAGAATGGGTTACCTCTACTGGATATTTTTACGGACACTTCAACAAGCCTATGTTCGGCATTCCTCCGAGTAACAAAATGGCCTTTTTGCGCTTCGGCGAGTTTCACAAAATGGAAAATGGTAAGATTGTCGAAACCCATGTATATCTGGGTCTTGCAGAATTAATCATAGCAATAGGACGTTGGCCCCTATCTCCTAGCAAGGGGTATGAAGGCTTAGTACCTGGACCTGCTATGCATGACGGTGTTCTTAAAGAAGAATCCGATCCACTTACATCACGATCGAGTGCAGATTTGGTGGAAGGCATGCTCAAACGATTAGCAACAGAAGATGCTCAGTGGAAGCCATATTGGAGTGATAATATGGTTTGGTATGGACCAGGAGGATTAGGTACTTACGCCACTATTGATGCGTTTGACGTTTTTCAACGACCCTTTGAAAAAACTTTTGCTGGCTGGGGAGATGGAAAAGCAGATGGGATTTCTGGTGTTGCAGCTGATTGTAAGGCGGGCGACGGTGACTATGCGTTTTTACATGGTTGGAAAATGATTACAGGAATTCATGTAAAACCGTTCCTTGGAATTGAGCCGACAGGCAATCGTGTCTTTATGCGTGACTGTGATTGGTGGCGGTGTTCAAACGGCAAGATAGTTGAAAACTGGTGCATGTTAGATACTCTCCATCTCGCACTTCAGCTTGGTCGAGATGTAATTAGCGAAGTTCAAGCGAACCAAATCAATAGTATAAAATTAACAAAAGAATAGCTGTGGCAGCAAAAAAGTATCAGTTTTACAGCCATCCTGCTGTAGTTGCCCAAAATAAAGGTTGCTAAAGTAAAATTGTAGAAACAGTCGATTGAGCTACGAGGAATGGTTTAATAGAAAGGAGGAGCAAATGATGCAACCAGATTTAGAACTTGTACAAATAGGGCGCGGTGAGACATTTAGAGCTTATGAACACGGCTATCCATTTTCAACGGTGCGCTGGCATTTTCACCCTGAGTATGAGTTGCATTATGTCGTTACAACGAAGGGCCGTTACTTCGTTGGCGACTTTATCGGCACGTTTGAACCTGGAAATCTTGTGCTGACCGGTCCGAACTTGCCGCACAATTGGGTAAGTGATGTTAAGACCAACAAAAAAGTTACTTTGCGCAATCGGGGAATACAATTCACGGATGAGGCCATCCGTGGCGCGATGGGCGTCCTTCCCGAGCTTCAATGCCTTTCAGAAATGCTGAACAAAAGCCGCAATGGCCTGTTGTTTTCGAATGCCACATCTGAAGTCGTAGCGCCCAAGTTGGCCGAACTAATGCATGCGCATGGTATCCGCAGGATTGAACTTTTCATTGCGATAGTAAATGCCCTTAGTCAGGACATACAAATGCAACAACTAACCAGCAACGATTACCTGCCTGACCCTTCCGGCTACATGTCTAATGGTCTGAACAGGGCCCTTGCTTTCATTGACGCTAACCTTGTTGAATCATTTAACGAAGGTGACCTAGCCGAGATCGTTGGCATAAGTAGATCAACCTTTTCACGCAGCTTCCGGAAGCACACAGGCATGTCCCTTGTGCGTTATGTAAATCGACTGCGCATCGGCCTGGCCTGTCAAATGCTCGTCTCTGATCATGGCGAGAGTATCACCGACATCTGCTTTGATTGTGGATTTAACAATCTGTCAAACTTCAATCGTCAATTTTCAGCACAAAAAGGGATGCCACCTTCACAATTTCGAACCCATATGCTTGACCATGCAACCACGAACTTCGGCCGAGATCGAATTATCCATGCGGCATAAGCGCCTCTCTTAGTAAGGACAGTCCCCACACTAACGTTCGCTACTAATGACAAAGAATGTATCTGTAACCTGCTGGGCTCTTCCAGTGGGGCAGTACTAAACAACCGGCTTACAGAACAAAGCCGGTCAATCAAGAAAGAAACCAACAGAGGAGACTCAAATGAAACTTAAGTTAACAACAGTAGCCACAACGCTTACTGCGCTTTTTATTAGCAGCACCGTAAGCTTTGCTCAAACAACAGGAACCGTCGCGTTCTTGATGCCTGATCAAGGCTCGACCCGCTATGACGAGCACGATTGGCCCGGCTTCAAGGCAGAAATGGAATTGCTATGCCCAGATTGCACAGCCATTTACCAGAATGCCAACAACGACGTCGCGCTACAGCAGCAACAATTCAACTCAGTGATTGCGCAGGGCGCAACCGTTGTAGTGCTTGACCCCGTGGATTCGGGCGCAGCAGCTGCCATGGTCGAGTTGGGACAAGCACAAGGTATCAAAATTGTTGCCTATGACCGGCCAATCCCCGATCGCGCTCCAGACTTCTATGTCTCCTTTGATAATGAAGGAATTGGTTATGCCATCGCGCAAAGCCTCATTGAGCATCTGCGTATTACGGGTGTCTCACCCGAAGGTGTCGGCGTTCTTCAAGTAAACGGATCTCCAACCGATGCAGCCGCCGGCTTGATCGCTGATGGCTCGCGCAGAGCAGTTGAAGAGTCTGAATTTGAGCATCTTGCTGAGTTTGACACGCCGGGCTGGGCGCCGCCAAAAGCACAAGAATGGGTTGCTGGTCAGATTACGCGATTTGGAGACCAAATCGTAGGTGTGGTAGCGGCAAATGATGGCACTGGCGGCGGCTCAGTTGCAGCCTTCAAAGCTGCTGGCGTTGATCCAGTCCCACCAGTCACTGGTAATGACGCGGAGATAGCTGCACTTCAGCTTATTATCGCCGGAGATCAATTCAATACAATCTCCAAACCTAGCGAAATTGTGGGTGCAGCTGCGGCCAATATCGCATTCACATTCTTGAATGGTGGTACTCCTGAAGCCACAACAACACTTTACGATGCACCGTCGCAACTATTCGTGCCGGCCGTCGTGACACGTGGCAACCTTAAGGAAATCGTGATAGACACAGGCATCGTTACTGCCGAGCAGCTTTGTACCAATGATTTTGCAGCATATTGTGCTGAACTCGGCATCGAGTGATTGAAAACATGGCCTCGGACCTCCCACCGAAGCCGCAAGAGAGGGGTGCTGGCGGGCGAGTGTGCCGCCAGCACCAAACCGAACTAGAGGGGATCACAGCATGATACAAACACAAACAACACGAAAACACGGGGAATTACTCTTGAAAATGAGTGGAGTTTCCAAACAGTTCGGCCCTGTGAGAGCCTTGGACGACATTGATTTGGAAGTCCACGCTGGTGAAGTCGTTGCTCTGGTTGGTGACAATGGCGCGGGCAAGACTACACTTGTTAAAGTGCTTGCCGGGGTGCATCAACCGACGTCGGGCACGATCGAATATCTAAGCGAGAAAATTACGTTCGACAACCCACGCAAAGCACTTGAAATGGGAATTGCAACGGTTTTTCAAGATCTTGCACTTTGTGAAAATCTAGACGTCGTTGCAAATTTGTTTCTTGGGCAAGAGATTTCACCATGGCGGCTGAACGAAGTTGAGATGGAAGTCCGCGCGTGGAACTTGCTTCAAGAACTGGCGGCCCGTATCCCGTCGGTCCGTGAGCCTATCGCATCACTTTCAGGCGGGCAGCGTCAAACTGTTGCGATTGCGCGTTCACTTGTCATGGAACCTGAAATAATTATACTCGACGAGCCGACGGCAGCCCTTGGTGTCGCCCAAACCGCAGAAGTCCTGAACCTCATTGAGCGAGTAAGTCGCCGAGGACATGGAGTGATCTTAATTTCTCATAACATGGAAGATGTACGCGCAGTCGCTGACCGAATTGTTGTGCTGCGTCTTGGCCGAAACAATGGCGTGTTTACGACCGAGAATTCGCATGAGGAACTTGTCTCTGCGATCACCGGCGCCTCCAACAACTCTGTTTCCCGGCGTAATGCACGAAAACTCAAAGCGAAGACAGATCTAACAAAGGACCGAAAATGACCGACGAAAACAATAGCCAACAACTTGATCGCGCAGATACGCGTGTACGTTACGACGAGGGAATTTCCGGCGCATTACGAGATTTAATAGACCGAACAAGGTCTGGGGATTTGGGCATACTTCCAGTTCTTGTTGGCCTCATTCTTATATCGGTCGTTTTTACTTTGCTTAACCCGGTCTTTCTCGCACCGATCAATCTCGCCAATCTTCTTTTCGATGCGTCCGCCGTCGGTTTCATCGCGCTTGGTATCATATTTGTGTTGCTGCTCGGAGAAATTGATCTCTCAGTTGGGTCAATGAGTGGACTCGCTTCCGCGATGATCGGCGTCCTTTGGGTGAAAACAGGTTTGCCGCTTCCCTTGGCAATAGTGGGGGCATTAGCTGCTGGGGCGCTCGTAGGCCTCCTTTTCGGCCTTCTTCGAAATCGTTTTGATATGCCAAGCTTCGTGGCAACTCTAGCTGGGCTCCTCACCCTATTGGGCTTGCAACTCTACATTCTTGGACCAACGGGTTCAATTAACCTACCGTTCACATCTCCGCTCGTGCGGTTTGGTCAGCTTTTGATCATGCCAGCGTGGCTGTCTTATACGTTGGCAATCCTGCCGGGACTCCTGCTAATCTATGGCGGAATTATGGCTGCGAAACGTCGCAATAAAGCGAACCTTTCCTACACTAATCTAAACGTCACTGCTTTAAAGGCTGTGATGATAACTGCTGTTTTGCTTTTTGCCGTTTACTACCTCGAAAAGGGCCGAGGCGTGCCATGGATGTTTGCCATATTCACGTTTGTTGTTATGTGTGCTGAATACGCCCTAACACGCACAAAGTGGGGTCGTTCAATGTTCGCTATCGGTGGTAACGCTGAGGCAGCCAGACGATCTGGGATCAATGTGGACTCAATTCGAATGACGGCCTTTGTGCTATGTTCAACCTTTGCAGCGCTTGGTGGTGTTTTCTCATCGGCTAGACTGGCCTCAGCAAGCATTCAGGCGGGGACTGGCGACGTCAATCTTAATGCAATCGCGGCAGCGGTCATTGGCGGCACCTCTCTCTTTGGAGGTCGTGGTTCAGCATGGTCGGCGCTTCTCGGTGTTCTGGTCATCATGGCAATCTCGAACGGTTTGACGCTTCTCAACCTGAATTCCTCGCTTCGCTTCATGATTACCGGCGGTGTTCTAGCCTTTGCGGTCATCGTGGACTCAATCGCCCGCCGCTCACGTGCCAGCCATGGCCGAGCGTGAAACCAATGTTTGTAAAATGTACAAACAAACTTTGGTAATAATCTCAAAATGTACAAATATATAGAAAAAGATAAACACCATGACAAATCAGCTTATTGGAAAAACGGCCGCTATTACAGGTGCGGCCTCTGGAATCGGATTGGAATGCGCACGCACAATGATCGCAGCAGGTGCTGACGTGGTGCTGATCGACCAATCAGAGGAGGGGTTGGCAAATGCCTGTGCAGACTTAGGCGACAAAGCGCACCCACTGGTTGTCGATCTTCTTGACGGCCCCGTGGTCACGGCAATGATGCCTAAAATTATTGACCTTATCGGGGGAGTGGACATTTTCCATGCCAATGCAGGTGCATACATCGGGGGTTCCGTTGCCGACGGAGATCCCGACAACTGGGATAGGGTGCTTAATTTAAACACCAATGCGGTGTTCCGATCTGTTCGCGCGGTATTGCCTCATATGATTGCCCGGAAACGTGGCGATATCATATTCACAAGCTCAGTTGCAGCCGTCACACCAGTTGTGTGGGAGCCAATCTACACAGCCTCGAAACATGCAGTGCAAGCGTTCTTGCATGCGACCAGACGCCAGTTGATCAAACACAATATTCGCATGGGGGCTGTCTTGCCTGGCCCGGTGATATCACCACTGCTTGATGATTGGCCAAAAGCGAAGATGGATGAAGCGCTGGCCACAAAGTCGCTGATGGGGGCCAAAGAGGTCGCTGATGCAGTGATGTTTATGGTGACCCGCCCGCCAGGGGTTGTGGTGCGCGATCTGACGATCTTGCCGCATGGATGTGACATCTGAATCACCAGAAACCGTTTTACGTAAAAGAACACTTTAGGAAAGAGTTGGAATATAAATGCTTAAAAATAAAAATTTACTGAACCGCTTCAAGCTTGATGGCAAAGTTGCTCTCATCACGGGTGGTACCCGCGGTATAGGCCTGGCCACTGCCAAAGCACTCGGAGACGCCGGGGCACGGCTTTTTATTAGCTCGCGCAACGATAGCGAAGATGTAGAAAAGAAGCTTTGTGCATTGGGATACAACACCACATTTATTGCTGCTGATCTAACCGATACTAGAGCACCGGCGGCACTCATTGCTGATGTCCTTGAACGGTCCGGACAGTTAGACATTCTCATTAATAATGCCGGTGTTGCTATCCACGGTGATTCAACTGAATTCTCAGAGGAGGATTGGCAGCGTGTAATGTCGCTGAATGTTGATGCAGTATTTCGTTGCTGTCGAGCAGCTATTCCAGCTATGCGAGCGCAGGGCGGCGGGGCAATTGTTAATGTCGGGTCCATCTCCGGCATCGCCTCGAACATCCCTCAAAATCAAGTTGCCTACAATAGCTCGAAGGCTGCCGTGCACATGATGACCAAGAGTCTCGCCAGCGAACTTGCTTTGGACAATATCCGCGTTAATGCTCTCGCGCCGGGTTACATTCAGACTGACATGACCAAAGGCGGCATCGACAACCCCGAATGGTTCCCAATCTGGAGAGACATGACGCCGATGCAACGTGTTGGCCAACCAGAAGAGGTGGCGATGGCTGCGCTTTTCCTCGCCTCTCCTGCGTCAAGCTACGTAACGGGCGACATTCTGGTGATCGACGGCGGATACACCACGCGATAGCACCCACAAAGGACGAATTTGAATGCCAATGAACAACACACAACAACTTGCGGGAAAGACCGCACTCATTACGGGCTCAGCGCGGGGCATTGGCCGTGGCTTCGCTGAGCGCTTTGTCCGGGAAGGCGCCCGCGTCGTCATAACCGATATAGATCTTGATGCTGCACAGAAAACAGCATCTGAAATCGGAAACGCAGCAATCGCACAGCACATTGATGTGACCGATCAGAATAGCATCGACGCTTGCGTGGCCAATGCTTTGGAAGCCTTTGGCGGTATCGACATCCTTATCAATAATGCAGCGCTTTTCGATGCTGCCCCAATCGCTGAAATCACGCGTGATAGTTTTGACCGGCTCTACGCCGTGAATGTTGCGGGTACAATATTTACGATGCAGGCGGTGGCCCGCCACATGATTGCGCGCGGTAAAGGTGGAAAAATTATCAATATGGCTTCACAGGCCGGTCGACGCGGCGAGTCGCTTGTAGCGGTATACTGTTCGACCAAAGCTGCCGTGATTTCACTGACCCAATCCGCCGGCCTGAACCTCATCGGGCATGGTATCAATGTGAACGCAATTGCCCCTGGGGTCGTTGACGGCGAACACTGGACCCATGTTGATGCAATGTTCGCCAAGTTGGAGAATAAGAAACCTGGTCAGAAGAAAGCTGAGGTCGCAGCAAGCGTGCCTTATGGCCGTTTCGCGACACCAGATGACCTTGCCGGTATGGCCGTGTTCCTCGCTTCAGATGATGCCAATTACATCGTTTCACAGTGCTACAACGTAGACGGTGGCCAATGGATGAGCTGACTTGCCCTCGCGTGCGACCTGCATTTTCAACGGGCGCTTGCCAGAAGCAAACCGCATGAAGAAAGTCGTGGTTATTGGCGAAGTTCTGGTTGAAATTATGGCCGACGGCATCGGTGATGGTTTTCTTGAAGCAATTGGGCTTACCGGCCCTTTCCCGTCCGGTGCACCCGCAATTTTCATCGATCAAGTCGCACGCCTTAATCAGCCTTGCGGAATTGTCTCGGCAGTTGGAGATGATGACTTTGGAAAAATAAATCTCAACCGGCTTTCTATGGATGGCGTGGACATATCGGGGATCTCAATTGACCCTGATCGCCCGACAGGCAGCGCCTTTGTTCGGTATCAAATGGATGGGTCTCGCGATTTTGTTTACAACATAAAGCACAGTGCTTGCGGAAAAATCCCAAGAACACCCGAAGTGGCGAAGGTTCTCGGTACCGCAGATCACCTCCACATCATGGGTTCTTCGCTATCCAGCCCCGAATTTGTTGCGCTGAACCTTGAGACCGCCTGCAAAGTCAAGGCCAATGGCGGAACAATTTCCTTCGATCCAAACTTGAGAAAAGAGATTCTGAACACGCCTGGATTACGCGACGCCATGGTCGATGTCTTGTCACTAACGGATGTGTTTCTTCCAAGCGGAGAAGAACTAACACTCCTCACCGACGCGGGTGATCCGGCGATTGCCGCGAAAGAGCTTCTGGCGCTTGGGCTTCAATATGTTGTTCACAAAATGGGGTCGGGTGGCGTCCGCATTTACGACACAAGCGGCACTCGTTTCTTCCCAGCTTATTCGGTGACTGAAATCGACCCAACCGGCGCAGGTGATTGTTTTGGCGGCGCATTCATTGCGCTATGGCTTCAAGGATTGGACATCGACAAAGTCGTTTCCCTTGCCTCAGCTGCCGGTGCGTGTGCCGTTCAGCATCGTGGCCCTATGGAAGGTGCATTGAGGCTCGAGACGCTTGATCGTTTCGTCAAAGAATACGAAGACCAACAAAACATCGTTGGGGGTACAAGATGAAAAACATATAAATAAATATATTAAGTTTTAGCTTAGAAAGCACCCTGCCAATTTCTAGTATTTTGAACTAACCATCCAATTAACAAAATAAAAACTAGGCACCGACCAATGGAACGTCAAGTTTGTGTAACAATGCCAGATTAAGAGTTTTATCTGGCATCATGTTTCAGGGTGGATTGAGTATGATGTAAAATAAGCTACATCACTTAAATGATACCAAAGTGCAGGCATATATGCATTTCTATAGATATCATCTGTTACTTCATTGTGGGTAGCGTTATGGGTAATCATATGTAAATTATATTTTATTTATATATAACAATTACTTAAAGCCAGTAAGTGGCGGTGTTGTCAGACAAAGCCTAACACGTCTCAAAGTGCCACGATCACACAAACCTATGAAGCGCAGATTTGGAACCACTCAATGAGAGCGGCACTGCGTTTTTGTTTGTGTTGTCATTCATCAAAATTAGGGACCAACCAATGGGACGTCAAGTTTGTTTGAGATTGCCGTAAAATGGGCTGGATCTACGATAGTTTGCTGCGAGGCTCAAATTCACTCCCAAATAACTTAATTTTTATACCACAAACACAGATCAGCCTAGCGTCCAAATTTTAAACCCATACCTGTAAGTCTCACAGACTTTTATCTCATCAATCTGATCTGAGTGATCGTATGGGCTGTCGCTCAAAATTACAAAGTCGGCGATTTTCCCAACTTCGATTGAACCACGCTTGTATTCTTGAAATACCTGCCAAGCAGCATCTATAGTGTGAGCTCTTAAAGCGCTCGTCACAGACAGGCATTGGCCTTTACCCAACACGCGCCCGGTGAGAGTTTTGCGGTTCACTGCCGTGTGGATCAAATGCAACGGCTTAGTCGGCGTAACCGCTGCATCATTGTGAATGGTGAAACGAACACCTGCTTCTTCTGCCCAGCGCGCAGGAGAAATATTTTGCGAGCGTTCAGGTCCAAGAAAATCTGAGTAATGCTTATCACCCCAATAAAAGACATGCGCAGGAAAGAAGCTGACCGTTACACCAAGCTTGGCACATCTTTCCAGTTGGTCTTTTCGCATAAGCTGGCCATGGATAATGGTATGACGGTGATCATCTTTAGGGTTGTTTTTTAATGCAGCTTCAACAGCATCTAAATACATGTCACTCGCGGCATCGCCATTACAATGGGTATGGTTTTGAAATCCCATATCATGGAGCTTTCTAACTTCGCTAAAAAGATCTTCCCTATCCATATAGGGAAGTCCATTATCTGGCTTGGCACCATCGGCACCCGTATAATATGGTTGCGTAAGGTAGGCAGTACGCATCAAAAAAGAACCATCTGTTAGAAGCTTCCTTGGCCCCAATATTATGTGTCGCGATGGGGGCCAACTTGCCGCTAACCCAGTTGAGGAAAGTTCCGGCTCATCTTCTGATACTGGCAATAAAACCAGATCAATTCCAGGATCATCCTTTGTTGCAAAATCTCTGAACAATTCAAGTAGCGGCAATGCTGTCCAAGAGTTTTGCGCGAGCGTCACTCCTTGAGAGTGGTATTCTTCTACGGTTGCTTCAAAACTCTCTGCAAACTCTTTTTTGCCAATCAAAAAGTGAGTTTCACCCATCTCACCCATTGCTGCAAGGCCTTCCATATACCCATTCAACCGACCATTCTCATCACGCAAATACCGTCCACCTGCTGGATCTGGAGTATTCTCATTGATGCCTTGCATGGACAGTGCTAATGAATTGGCAACACCGCAGTGACCCGATGAATGAATTAACCAAATCGGATGATCCACCGAAAGTTCATCTAGCTCATCTCGAGTAGGAAATCGACCTTCAGCAAGGGCAGTTTCGTCGAGACCTGCGCCCATGACCCATTGACCCTTTGGTGTTTGGTCTATCTTCTGCTTTATCTGTTTAAAAACATCATTTAGTTCAGCACATTTCCCTCTAGGAGGCGATGTTAAGTCTGCTCTGTAAAGTGAAATAAAACCAGTATCTGGGAAATGCCCGTGCGGATCAATAAACGCAGGCAACATGGTTTTACCATCAAGATCAATTGCCTTACAATTGCTAGGCATTGATTTTTGAACATCTTCCAAATTGCCACTGGCGACAATGTGTTCTCCTTTGACACCGACTGCCTCCACCGCTGAATTACTTGCATCCATAGTATGAATATTGCCACCAGTGAAAATTAAGCAATTATCCATGGTCCGCATTCTCCCATATTTCTGGGAAACTACATCTGTATGCACTCACTGAACCGCTATTGTTCCATTTCGGAATTTCATGTCGACATGATGATTGAACAAAAGGGCACCTAGTATGAAATTCACAACCTTTTGGTCTATTGAGCAATGAAGGTGGTTCACCTGCAAGTTCGATACGCATCAACTGGGCATCAGGATCAGGTTCTGGATTAGCCGCCAAAAGCGCTAGTGTATAAGGGTGCTGAGGCTTTGAAAAAACGTTATCAGTGTTTCCTTCTTCAACGAGTTTTCCAAGATACATTATTCCAACTTTGTCAGTGATATGCCTCACCACATTTAGATTGTGAGTGATGATCATTATTGCTAATCCAAGCTTATCTTGTAGTTTTGCTAGCAAGTTCAACATTTCCCCTTGAATCGACACATCCAGTCCAGCTGTTGGCTCATCTGCGATCAACAGTTTTGGGTTAAGCGCTAAGGCTCTTGCGACACCAACTCGTCGAGCTTGCCCGCCTGAGATTTGATATGGGTATCTGCCTGCAAATTCGTCCGGGAGCCCAACCATTGCAAGAAGTCTCTTAGCCTCGGCGTTCAGATCCGTATTTTTCATTCCTTGAATTTTAAAGGGTTCGGTAATCAAGGAGCCAATCGATAGGCGTGGTGATAAAGACCCTATTGGATCTTGAAACATCATCACTATTTCTTTTCGAAGTTTTCGAAATTCTTTCTCAGGAAGCCCTTTTAGCTCTTGCCCTCGATAACGTATCGATCCTTCGCTTGCATGATGAAGTCCAGTAATTGCCCGTGCTAAGGTAGACTTACCCGAACCGCTTTCACCAACAATTCCGTAGGTTTGCCCTTCTTCAATTTTTAAGCTTACGCCTGACACAGCATCAATACTGCCCGCACTACTCAAAAGCCCGCTTCGCAGCGAAAAGCTAACCCGCACATCATCAATCTCTAGCAGTGCGCTCATAGTGCGTTCTCCTGTCCAGTTAAATGGCACGCAACAAAATGTTCGGTATTCAAGGAAGAAAATTGTGGTCTTTCTTCGCACGCATCATGCTTCTTTGAGCAACGCTCAGCAAACACACACCCAGTTGATAAATTTACAAGGTCAGGAATTTCACCAGGAATTGTAGGAAGGTTTCGAGTTTTTTCTTTAATATGCCCAGGATCACATTCAAGCAAAGCCTTGGTGTAGGGATGAGCAGGTGAATGAAAGACATCGCGAACAGATCCGCTTTCAACAACCTCTCCCGCATACATGACAACGACTTCGTCGCATAGTTCAGCGATTACACCCAAATGATGAGAAATGAAAAGAATTGAACATCCAATTTCATCTTGAAGTTCGCGCAATCGTTTAATGATCTGAACTTCTAAAGTAGCATCAAGTGCAGTGGTCGGCTCGTCTGCAATCAACAGTGATGGTTTTGCCATTAGGGCCATAGCAATTGCAATTCGCTGACGCATCCCACCAGAAAACTCAAATGGATATTGTTTCAATCTTTCTTCTGCATCTGGTATACCAACCAATGACAGCATTTCTGACGCGCGATTATATTTTTCAACCTTTGATAACCTATCACGAAATTGAATATCGACCATTTGGCGGCCAATCGACAATACAGGATTATGCGTTTGCATAGGGTCTTGGAACACAAGTGAAATATCAGTCCCCAATAATTCACTCATCTGTTGATTGCTAATTTTCAAAATATCGGAATTATGAAACTCAATTTCACCAGATTTTACTGTTGCATTAGTCGCCATCAATTTCGATATGGCAGAAATCAATGTGGATTTACCACAGCCAGATTCACCGACAATACCAACTATTTTCTTATTCGGAATTTGTATTGAGACATTGCGAAGTGCTTTTAACTCTCCGCGCGGTGTACTGTAGCTAACAGATAGGTTTCGAATATCGAGCGTTGGAGTAGACATTATTTCCCCCTGCCACGAAGTTTCGGATCAACGACATCTCTCAATGCTTCACCTAAAAAGGTAAACCCTAGCGTCGTGAGAATGAGTGGAATGCCACCTGCAATAATCAACCACGGTGTATTTCGAATTAGGTTATAACCGTCATTCAATAGTGAGCCCCATGAAGGTGTTGGTGGTTTAACACCCATGCCCAAAAAGCTAAGCCCCGCCTCAAGTCCAATAACAGTTGGAATGTCCATAGCTGCCAAAACAGCAATAGGCCCAATTACATTTGGCAAAATATGAACGCGCATTATTCGGAAAACGGATGCACCAAGCGAACGTTCTGCCTCAATAAATTCACTGTTGCGCAAAGATTGAGTGAGCGTTCTCACGACCCTTCCATAGGTTGGGATCGATGTAACCATGATTACCAGAATGACAGTATTAAGGCTTGGCCCCACAAGGGCAACAACTGCCAGTGCAAACATTACTGTTGGGAAAGAGCGAACCGTATCAAAGAGTAACACAATGACATTGTCTAACCATTTAGGGCCGTAGCCTGCGATCATGCCAAGTATTAGACCTATCGTGATAGCACCACCAATTGTAGGAATTGCAACTTGCAAGGCAACGCGGCCACCCATGATGACCCGAGAAAACGTGTCCCTTCCTAACTGGTCCGTTCCAGCCAAATGTGAAAGGCTTGGCCCTTGCATCCTGTCAGGAATGTTCATTGCAATTGGATCGTAAGGCACAATCCAAGGTGCAAAGATTGCGCTAAACACAATCAATCCAACAATGATCAACCCTACCAAGCCAAGAGGATCTCTCACCAAATGATAAAAGATATCACTTAACTCAGAACGAGATTTTGTTTCATTCATTTTGCCAACATCTGAAGTCATAATTCACCTAGCTCCCTTTCCGTGTTCTTGGATCGAGTAGTGCATTTATGATGTCTGCAAGTGTGGTTGAAGCGACAAAAATTAACGTTGAGAAAAGAACCGATCCCATTACCACCGGGTAATTGCGGGTTGTTATTGAATCGATGACCAGTTTTCCAAGGCCGGGGCGGGAAAAGACGATCTCTGTAAAGACCGCTGCAGAAAGCAGAAATCCCATCCCAACACCGATAACGGTCACAGTTGGTAAAATAGCAAGTCGCAGGGCGTACTTATAAGTTATCCAAGACTTAGGCAGACCAAAAGCGCGTGCTGTTCGGATATGCCCTTCGCCTAATACTTCCAGCATAGAGGCTCTCACTAGTCTGGCAATATACCCAACCCATGAAAGGCCGATGGCCAAGCTTGGCAATACTAGGTGCCAAATTTGATCAGGTAAATTCCCTGGTTCACCTGCGCCAATTGCAGGAAACCATTTTAATTTCACAGCGAATAGAAGCAGTGAATATAACGAGACAACAAATGCTGGAACTGCAATGACGCTAACAGACAATATTCCAGCCAATCTGTCTCCAAGAGAATTTCTATTTACAGCTGAATAACAACCAAGGGTGATGCCCAAAATGGCCGCCCAAGTTATTGAGACAAATATTAGAGCCAAAGTATATGGCAATTGTCCAAATACAATAGCGGTTACTGCCCGACCTGAAAATACATCAGTGCCGAGATCTCCCCGTAACATATTTGTGAAAAATAAAACTATCTGAATTGGGAGTGGCTTATCGAGGCCCATACGCTCTTCTAAGGCTGCACGCAACTCTGGCGTCGCACGAGGTCCTAGCATCGTTGTAATAGGATCGCCCGGGATCATATGAATGATCAAAAACAATAGAGTTACAGCCAAAACCGTTATGATTGCTGCAAGCCCCAGTCTTTTGAAAATGTAACCTATCATAGAGAGAACTCTGTAAAATGAATGATTGTTGAAGTAAAGTAAGGGATGGCAAATGCTCGCCACCCCCAATGTTTAATCGAGAGTTTAGTCTTTTTTGAAGTAGCGATACAAAGGCATCCCATCAGGGCGCAGCGCAGGAACAATTGTGTTTCGATACACATTTGGTGTCGCCTCATGCGTGATGAACTTGTATGCACCAGACTCTTCCATTAGATCTTGCGCACGTTGATACATCGCATCGCGTTTGACCAAATCAGATTCTGATTGTGCATCCTTGTGAATTTTGTCAAATTCAGCGTTTGCGAAACGCTCCCAATTCCAAACACCTGCTTGTTCTGTAATGAACCATGACGTTGCATAATATGGGTCTGGTGTCATTGAGTAGCGGTTTAGTACCAATTCAAGTGTTTTGTCTTCACCCAGTCCCCAGAAGGTTGCTCCTTCGTGTAAATCAACTTCGACTGTGACGCCAATCGCGGCAAGGTTAGCTTGAATGATTTGCGCTGTCGTAACGTTTACTGATTTATTCAGCACTGAGATTTTAAGCGACACATTGCTTTCACCTGATTCAGCCATTAATTTCTTAGCTTTTTCAAGGTTAGCTTCAATGCCTGTCAAAGACTGATCGCGATGGCCAGACAAGCCCGGCGCGATAATTCCCGTTGAAGGTTCAGCGGCACCAAAATACGATGCAGCCATTATTGAAGGCACATCAATAGCAGCTTGTATTGCTTGACGTAGTTTGATGTTCTTAAGTTTTGGATTATCCAAATTCATGCCAACCCAAACATAAAACAATGATGGGAATTCAGCCAACGTACTGTTTGCAGGTAGGTTTGCTTTTAAACGTTCAACTGATCCAAGACTAACCCGCGTAAAATCGAGCTGCCCTGCTTCATATGCAATTTCAGCAGCTTTTTCATCATCAATGTGGAAAATTTGAATTTCATCGAAGGCAGCAGCTTCACCTTTCCAATCTGGGTTTGGCACAAGCGTTGTCTTTTGCTTAGGCTCCCATGATTTGTGCATGTAAGGACCTGAACTTGCGACTGGTTTGGTTTCGATTTTACCGCCCGCTTGTTCAAATGCCTTTTTGGAAATGATATTGCCGGTAATGTAAGGAAGCGTGATGCTCCAAAGAGGTTGGAACGCGTTTTTCAATACGATTGTACCAGTTCTTTCACCTGTCACTTCCACATGATCAAGAGCTGACATGTCAGGTTTGTTTGTCGACTCAAGCTTTTCATCAATAATTCTTTCAAAAGAATATTTTACATCTTCTGCTGTCATCGCACCAAAGCCATTGGTGAAACCCATATCGTCTCTCAATGCAAAATTGATGTGCGTATCATCAACCTGTTCAATCGAAGCAGCAGCATCTAATTGCCAGCCCCATTCACTGCCTGGTTTGAATTGAATAAGTTTGTTGTAAATTGCGCCTTGAATTTCTTCATCTACAACGCCTTGCGAGAATGCAGGGTCCATAGAACGGATATCAGCATAGGAACGCGTTTTTAATACATTACCTGCTGCATTCGCAAATTGCGGCATCCCAACTGCTGCAGTTGAAAGCGCAACTGTAGAAGCACCTTTCAAGAAATGGCGACGATCTATGCCAGTTTTCGTCCATTCAATGTTATTCTTTTTCATAATATTCTCCTTTTTGTTTTAGTTTCATACTTAAGTTTCAAATAGTTTTTAGTGGACCAATCTTGGAATTTTAAAATTCCAGTCACGTGTAAATACTTGTGATCCGTCTTCATACGCAGCTATTTTGCCGACCAGAAAAAAGTCATTCTCATCGCAAGTAACGATAAGTTCGCTTTCAGTACGAACATTCCAACAGTCGCGGACAAACGTGAAGTCTGCACGATATTCTGCGCGCGCAGATGACGGGTTTGCATCATTGATTACATAACGTTGCTCATTTGTGCTGCCATAAGCAAGCCCAGTATTGTCAAATCTAACTTCTCCACCATCAGTTGTGATGTCGTAAATAACATCCCCAGTTTGGATGTTGTGATTGACATGTCGTGCACCCGAAGGCTCTCTAAGTACATGATGTGGTGGTGCGGCGGCAGACACCGCCGGCTCGAATGGCATTGAAATTTCTCCAGCTGCATCCGAATGGCGCACTGGAAGATCAAGTCGCGACGACACAAGTCCGATATCGAGTTCAGCAACCTCTCCAAGGGGCCAGGCCATAGGCCACATCTGAGTTGATATTGCCAACCGTACCCGGTGACCGCGTTTTATACGCCATCCTATATCATTTAGACGGATTGTTACATCCATCCACTCACCAGCGGTTACGCTTGCCAATTGCTCGCGCCCCTCTCGGAGTTTGAGGTTGAGAATGCCGTAAGTGATCAAGGTCGATGCGCCATCAGGTGCCACATCGCAAACTCGTGCAACTAAAAGTCCACAATCGCGATTGCTGGAAACTTTCAAATGCACAAGAGGAGTACCGAGAAGCTCTAACGGATCAGTCAGTGCCGGAGTATCAAAACAAACCGACTTTGCATCATCAACGCGTTGGTCTTGTGGCAGTTCGGCAACCCCTGACCATGGCATATATTCACCACTGGTTAGTCCGGTTGATAAAGGTGAGTTTATTCTGACTGCAGTTCCAGAAGCTGTTGCGTGATCATTCAGGGTGCCTTCGTCAAGCCAAAGGGTACGCCTTTGGATGGATTTTGCAGGCCAGTCAGCTTCTCCGATCCAGCGCCCTGGTCGTTCGACGGAATTTGGTTGCGGTTCGTGACTATCCTGTATGAACGCAGTAAATGCTGGGTCGTCCATGACGCCATTATTTAACCCCTTGAGCCAGTGATCCCACCACTCAAGAGCCAACTGTAAAAAACCAATCTGTGGCCCAGGATTGCCTTGGTTAGGATATGTATGCCCCCAAGGTCCAGAGACAACACGACAGGGAGCCGAAATGTTCTCTAACAAACGGATCATGGTATTGGGCCAACAATCATTCCAGCCACTGATGCCCAGCACTGGGATGTCAATTTTCTCATAGTGCTCGCAGACTGATCCTTGCACCCAAGTCTCGTCACGCAGTTGATGGCGCAACCATTTTTCTGCAAACATGGGTGTTTGCTCAAGGCGTTCCAACCACATGGCTCGCCAGCGATCACCTACCACCTTCGGGTCAGGAGGGCGAATGCAATATCCGAACATTACTCCACCCCAACCAAGGCCTTGGCCCTGGTATCCCCCGACAAGGTAGCCTCCATCATCATAATAACGATCGACAGATGCACAAACAGGGATGATCGCTTTTAAAGCTTCTGGTTGATGGGTCGCGGCTTGAAGACTGGAAATCCCACCCCATGATATCCCCATCATTCCAACTGAGCCTGAGCACCAGTCTTGTTTCGAAATCCAGTCTATTACTTCAACCGCATCCCGCTGTTCACGTGGCAAATATTCGTCCAGCATAATCCCTTCGGAATCGCCGTGCCCGCGCATGTCAGGACGGATGCAGGCGTAACCACGTGCCGCAAACCATGCGTGATTTCGATGGTCTCTGATCGCTGTTGCGTCGCCCTTACGATATGGGATGAATTCCAAAATGGCAGGAACAGGCTCTACTTCAGCATTACAAGGCAGCCAGATTTTAGCAGAAAGACGAACTCCATCCGACATTTCAATCCAAATATGCTCAATGATGTTAAAGTCATGCAAGGCATCTACATTCGCATCAACAAGGGAATTGGCTATTTCTGGCATCGACAACATCCTCAATAAATTAACGTTTGCTGCTGCCTGTCCAGTTGGTCTCAGACAAACAGGTGTTATGAAGGTATTTGTAACGCCAGAGGTAAAACAAGTGAGCTAAGTTTAGCGAAATTAAGCGTATTTATGTTAAAATTGGTGCATATCGCTTAAATTTCTTGATCTTTTATAAAAATTACACAATGCTACAAATTGGGAGGATATCGCCATGGGCAATGAAATTTTTGCGGAAAACCTCAGACTTCTTTGCAGTTATGAAAAATCTGTCTCCGAAGTGTGCAGATCCGTCAACATTAACCGACAACAATTCAGCAAGTATCTCAGTGGTGCTAATCAGCCATCCTCTAATAATTTGCGCCGGATTTGTGACCACTTCCAGGTCCAACAAGCCGAGCTATATTTGCCCTGTGAGGAGTTTTCAGCCCGGATGCAATTTCGCACGTCTGCTGGTGGACGCCCCAGGCCAGGCCAATCAAATCGGCTTCTGCACCGTGCTTTCCCCGGCGACCTACGGGCATTACGGCGGTACCTCGGATATTATATAACGTATTATCATACATTGGGTTGGAGTGGTTACATTCTACGCACTTTAACGTGCGTCTATGAGCATGACGGCATGGTGTTTACCAAAACTATTGACCGGGTTAAGGATCCGGTAGATGGCACTCTTTTTCTGTCGAAGTATGATGGATACGTATCCATGCTTGGGAACAGAATATTTGTAGTTGAGTTCCAGAGTCTGGCTAAGGATGCCATTGTTGAGACTGTATTGCTTCCGGACAAGCGAAGACAGTTATCAATACTGCAAGGCGCCACTATAGGAGCATCCAGCAAACGCAGAACACCTTATTTCTCCAAGGCAGTATGGAAATATCTTGGCCCAACAATTGATCACCGAAAAGCGTTGAAGGCTATCGGACTTTTGCCGATTCATTCTCCACTCTTAGACCCCAGAATAATGCAAACGCTTGGTGAACAGCCGATACTTGAATGAGCCTATGGCTTCGGAATACCGTTGGGGTGGCCGGCTTTGCCTGAGCCGCAATAACGTTCAGGTCATTGGTGAACTGGAACCGGGATTGTTTTCAGCCTGCTGTCAAAATGGCCTTGGCACCGCAAAAGGCACATTGGCAGGCGGCCTCGCAGCCGATCTCGCGCTCGGTCGATCATCGCCCGCGCTGTCACGGGCCTTATCCGCTGACGCCCCAAAGCGTTTACCGCCAGAACCGATCTCAAGGCTTGGTGCAAACCTGTACCTACGCTGGCAAGAAGGGCGTGCTTCCGGCGAACTTTAGCCAGAGGTATTTTGCGAGACAGCGCCCTTGCTCGTTTTTCGTGAGATTCACAACGTTGGCCAAGATAGAAAAGCGGTTATCTGAAGGCGAACCAAGTGTTAATCAATCAAGATTGCCAGAAGAGTTAGATTACAAATTAGAATTTAGAATTCAAAACAGATAATTTTTCCACTTTTTAATTTAAATCTCATTTGGTTATTATTTAAACCATCAAAATTTTAGCGTATGAAAGTAAGTGGTGGGCGACCCTGCACTACCAGTGTGTACACTTTAGCCATATTTTGTTGACCTAAGTGCTCCCATAAAAAATAACGGGGAGCACCTACCAGTCTAGTTCCGCTAAAGATTTTAGTCCGTCCGCTGCTAGGCCGCGTCGTTCGACGCCCTTGGTGTAGACCTCTGACGTCCGCGCTTCTTTGTGTGACATGACAGACATCATCTGATGTTGAGTGCTACTTGGATAAAACTACTTAGTAATTTGTCAGAGTTTAAGAAATCATTAATCTTGTTCCGAATTTTTATTTTTCTCAAGATTTTCGTCTGATCAATTTAGTTATTTTAACCCTTTGAACGCAATATTGAGAAATTCAGAAATTTGTGTTTTGCTAGCACCTGTTTCTTGCATCATAATTGCGCTTGAAACCTGGGCATCAATATAAATGGCCGCCGTTTCTGTTGATATATCCTCACTCAATTGACCGTTGTGCTTTGCACGTTCGACCCAATCTTTAAGCCGAGAATGTGTCCCGATCGAAGTTGCGTCAATTACATCATTAGTCTTGGGTCCAAGCTCCTTCCGACACCCACGCATTTTCTGTAATAAGCAACCCAAGGGAAGATCCATTTTTTGACGATCTTGAAGGACGAGATCAGTAAGTGCAGCTAGGGCATCGTCAAACGGCTGATCACCCTCAAAAATCTGATATAGTTGAGATAGAACAACCATCTCATAAGTTTGAACCACGGTACTTCTCAAGCCATCCTCATTGCCAAACTCACGGTAAAGACCTGGTTTAGAAACGCCGGCACGGCGACAAATTTCATTGACAGAGACCGCAGTGGGTCCATCTCTCCAATAGCTTTCCATTGCGACCTTAATTATGTGATCACGATCGAGAGTTTTTGGTCTCCCCAGGGGAATCCTTGGTAATGCATTCTGCATAAAGTACCGTCCGGTATTTAAGTATTGTTATTTCTATTAAATACCATTAAGTACAAAATTATCCAAGCTGAATCCACTAAATAATTAAATTAAAGGACTGACGATAATGAAAACTACACTCTTAACCGGCATATCAGGCTATATTGGGCTGCATTGCGCCAAACAATTGCTTGAGGCAGGCTATACCGTACGCGGTACTGTACGTAGCCAAGCCAAGGCTCAAGAAGTACGTGAAACGCTTGTCTCTGCTTCTGTAGACATCAGCAGCCTAACACTTGTTGAGCTCGACCTGACCTCTGACCGAGGGTGGAACGATGCAGCAGCTGGCTGTGATTATGTCATGCATGTGGCTTCTCCATTTGTAATTGCTAACCCAAAAAATCCAAAGGATATGATCTCCCCAGCCGTTGATGGCACCTTGCGTGCATTACGAGCAGCTAAAAAGGCGGGAGTAAAACGCGTTGTATTGACTAGTTCGATAGTATCGATGATGGGTAGCATGAAGACTGGCACATTTGGTCCAGGCGATTGGACAGATGTCAATGCCCCCGATGTCAGCACATATTTTAAAAGTAAAACCTTAGCAGAAAAGGCAGCATGGGAATTTATAAAAAATCAAGATAGTGAAAGCCCCTTAGAGCTAACGGTAATCAACCCGGGTGGAGTATTCGGCGCACCTCTAGGTCGCAATATCACTGGACAGTCCATGTCGATGATGGATCAAATGCTACGTGGGAAATTACCAATGGTCCCAAAAACTGCGTTCCCGATGGTAGACGTACGCGACGTTGCTAAACTACACTTGGAAGCTCTCACTTTGCCAGAAGCTTCTAGCAAAAGAGTAATCGCGGCTAGCGCTGAACCTTACGGATTTCAAAGCGCAGCGCAGTTTTTAAAAGACGAGGGTTACAAAGGTCCCAGTACTCGTATTGCGCCTAATTTTTTGTTACGCTTTCTAGCTAAGTTTGATCGCGAGACTAAAGGTATGCTTGGCCTTCTTGGTATGTACCTCAGTTCAGACAACTCTGAAACACGCAGGCTATTCAAATGGGAACCAATTCCTTTCAAACAGTCTGTGTTAGAAACAGCGGCCGCTATAAAGATGATACAGGATAAAGCATAACGTCCACCACCAAAAGAAAGGTCATTGGCAATTAGTTTTGCCAACGACCGGAAAGCTTAAACTTGAGCTTATCGAAGATTATGAACTGAATGACCAAAACCAATTGGTACAAATAGGTTTCGCACTGCAAAGGTTGGGGGTCTTTTTTTGCCCAAACTACGGGGCACTTTTACCATAACCTATTGATATGTTTAGGGCTAGTTTGCAATCTGGGTACACTGAACGCTGTAGCTTCTTAAATTAATGAAGTTATAGAACGAATTATGATTGGATCAAAACATAAATACGTGCTTGCCGGAAAGGGCTACGGCGCTATGATTTATTTGGATTTTAGCCAGTTTGTGTTAGAGTATCTTAATGATTAAAATGCCACAGAAAATGATCTTCGGTTCTTTCGAAGTCCCACGCTGCCAAGCAAAGTCAAAGCGCAGCGGGTTGCAGTGTCAAAAGGCAGCAATGCAGGGTAAGCGCGTATGCAGGTCTCATG